>ENA-OFCF01000604-OFCF01000604.1-metagenomes-genome-assembly--contig:-NODE-604-length-15594-cov-4.569020_pt1 | contig 15594 bp, 16 predicted proteins | sample MGYA00153387_OFCF01 | MGnify analysis MGYA00153387
GATTTAAGAAATTATAACGAATGCCTTATTATCAGTTCGATATAAGGTAAGAGCCAAATTATTAATCTTACTCATTGACTGATAAAGAAACCATATCTCAACAAGCATTACAACTTGCTTCACAATCTCAAAAGATAAAATCTTTGGAAGAGACGGTGGAGTTATTACTTGAATTACTCCAAAAGAAGGTTGTTAAGAAAGACTCTCATAATTCTTCTTTACCTCCTTCGAGTGATTTTTTTAGTAAGAATAAAAGCCTCCGTCCTGTTAGTACCCGCCCAAATGGAGGTCAGTTTGGACACAAAGGTTCAACCTTGGAAATAAGCCAAACACCCGACAAAGTCATCGACTTAAAGAGTAGTTTTTGTTGTGTTTGTGGTCAATCCTTGGAGACTGAATTATTCATTTTAAATTCAAAACGTCAGGTAATAGAGATTCCCCCAATCATTCCAATTTACGAAGAATATCGTCAATATACTTGTCAGTGTCCTACTTGTAACCATCAACAATTAGCTGATTTTCCATTAGGGGTAAATGCCCCAATTCAATACGGAAGCACTGTTGAAACGCTTGTAGGTTATTTTTCAGTTTATCAAGGCTTACAACTTTTATTTACTCAGTTATTTTCTCTCCCTCTTTCCCAAGGAAGTATTGGTAATATTCTTGAACGTTCAGCTCAAAAATATGATGGGGTTTATCAAGAAATAAAAACTCAAATCTTACAAAGTTCAGTCGTAGGTTCTGACGAAACAGGGGCAAAGGTCAACAGTACTAAATGGTGGATTTGGACGGTCTGCCGCAGCGGTATGGCAAAACCTCCAAAATACCTTTATTGTTGCTTCTGATAACCGAGGCTCCAAAACCGTTAGAAGTGTTTTTGAAAATGGTTTACCCAATTCAGCCATTGTTTCTGACCGTTGGGCAGCTCAGTTAAAACCCACTCAAAAAATAGTCAAATCTGTTTAGCTCATTTACTAAGAGATCTCATTTTTTTGATAGAATCAGAACAGTTGGACTTCGCAACTCAATTCAAAACATTCATTATCCGTATTTTTGAAAGTAAAAAAATACTACTTAAAAATAACAAAGCATACGCTCAAAATTCAGAACAAGCCATTGACTTAGAAAAAACGCTGAATCAATTATTGCTAATTTCCATTGACAAAGAAAAGTATCCAAAGTCGGCTGCTTTTCAAATCTCCATGCTTAAAAATCGAAATTTTATACTTGCTTGTCTCTACAATTTAGAAATTCCCCCAGATAATAATGGTTCTGAACGAGCCATTCGCAATATCAAGGTAAAACAAAAGGTTTCAGGGCAGTTTAAATCTGGACAAAATGCCTTTTGTGTTATCAGGTCAGTAATTGATACCCTTCTCAAAAGAGGGGTGGAGTTACTTCCATGTCTAAATCAAATTAACAAACTACAACCTGTGTAGTTACCATAAAAGTTTCAGTTTATCTTGGCTTTGTTGCAACGGAGGGTTAATTTGAATAAAAGGGGTTGTTAGGTTAGCTTTGTAGCGACAAAACTATAAAAGCAAATGGAACCCACTCAGCTAACAACCCCGAGCAAAGATACTTATAAATTAAAAAACTGGAAAGCCTACAACAAATCTTTATGTAATCGTGGTGGTCTTACGATTTGGATAGAGGATTCAGTTTTACGTTCGTGGCAAGATATAGATTCGACCAAGAAAGTAGTAGGAGAACAGACCTATCCAGATAGCGTAATACTTTGCTGTCTAATTTTAGGGATTCAATATGATCAACCCTTACGTCAAACGACTGGGTTTGTAGGTAGTTTATTGACTTTAATGGGTAAAGGAAATTATGCAATTCCTGATTATAGTACACTTTGCCGTCGTCAGGATAGTTTGCCTGTAAACTTGACAAAGCGCTGGGAAAAAGGGGAGAACATACACATCGCTATTGACTCCACAGGGTTGAAAGTATACGGTGAAGGCGAGTGGAAAGTACGAGCTCATGGAGTATCTAAACGTAGAACTTGGCGTAAATTACACATAGGAATAGATGTAAAGACCCAAGAAATCATCAGTGTATCCTTGACTGGAAACGATGAAGATGATGCAGCGGTAGCTCAAAAAATGATTGAAGGCAAAACCCAACAAATATCAAGTTTTCGAGGAGACGGAGCTTATGATGATTTTAGTTTACGAGAAAGCTTAGGAGTATCTATTCAACAAATTATACCGCCACCCAAAGACGCTGTCATTCATTATGATACAAAGAAAAAACCATTGGCAGATTATCTAATTCAACGAAATCAAGCGGTAGAATCAATCCATGAAATTGGAAGAAAAGAATGGAAAATTAATAGTGAATACCATGAACGGAGCTTAAATGAAACAGTCATGTTTAGATACAAAACAAGTTTTGGTGGAGAGATGACCACCAGAAAAATGGAACACCAGAAGACCGAAGTAAATATAAAATGTCATATACTAAATACCTATCGAAGGCAAGGGATGCCCATTGCTTATAAAGTAGCATAAAAAATCTCGCAGATAGCGAGGCTCTAAAATATATGACCGTTGCAACAAAGCCCAAAAAATTCAATAAATCTTCGTAGGGATTACCAAACTGTTTTCTCATTGAAACCTTTTCCAAGCACTCGCTCCGTGATGAATAACAATCGGAATCACAACGGTAGATTTCTTGTGTTTTTTGTCCTCCTTTTTTGTTTCCGTTCCTCTTTATAGGCATTGTTCATATATTGAAGTAACTGCAATTCTGGAAAATCCTCCTAATATGACTTATGTTCAAACAATAAAGAAATCTTGGCGGGTTTACCTGCATATTCCGCATGATAGACCAAATCGGCTAAATGTTCTGAAAGTTCTTCATCAATAAAGGATGAATTCGACAATCGGAGTGAACCAAGATTGATTTTATCACGATATTCTTCTGGTAAAATTTCTTCAATAAAGCTCTGAATTACATCTAACCGTGGGAAAGTAATTCTAAAAAATTTATCGTGTGAATTAATAATATTGGTCATGGAATAATACTAAAGTAACGTGAGTCATTGCAATTTTCTTAGATAAACACAATTTCATATTTTTTATTGGTATCAAATTTTTCAGTATAATTCGGGAAGCTTAGGAATGAATCAAAATAAGTGTAGGCAATGAGACCAGACGTAAAGTTTACCATGAAATTTTTGGTACTTCGATGTCTTGAATGCTCAATATTACACCTATTTTTCAAGAGGTCAATTACCGTTTCAATGAGTCCTCAAAGGTAGGTTGTTCAGAATTTAATAAAAAATTCCCCCCATTTTTGTAGTTGACAAAACACAAAAATAATGGGAGGAAAAGCCGAAGCTCGTCTTAAAGATAGTAGAGATACTTGGAAAAAAAAAGCCAGAAAAAAAGAGTCTCAAAAAAAGAATTACCGAGGTTTCATCCAGTAGAGATGCTTGGAAACAGAAATATTTATCTTTAAAAAGACAATCCATCGTAGCAGGTAAATCTTATGAAAAAGTAACCCATCATACCTACGATAGTGGGATTATCTGGTTGAGCGTTTGGATGCAACTTATAGGTAAATGCAGTTTTCGTTCATGTCGTCATGTAATAATAGCGTTGGGTCTTTATTTAGATGTTACATTACGTATTCCCAGTGCTTCAAGTATCAGGATGTGGACTTGCAAATATGGTTATTATGAATATCATAAAGAAAAAGATGAGCAGATTACTTGGGCAATCATTGCTGACGAAAGTGTCAGTATCGGACAGGAACGACTCCTATTAATCTTGGGAGTAAATCTCAATGAATGGAACTTTGACAGGGCTCTATGTAGTAGTGATGTAGAAGTCTTAGGACTTGAAATAGCCACCTCATGGACATCTATTACCATTTCACAAAAGATAAGCCAACTGAAAGAAAAGCATAATATTAGCTACTCTTTAAGCGATGAAGGTAATAATTTACAGGGTGCTTGGAAAATGCAAAATATGCTCACAATCAACGATTGTACCCATCTATGGGCTAAATCATTAGAGCGTGTTTATCAGGATGATACTGACTTTATCAATTTCATGCAATCAGTAGCCTCTTTGAGGAAAAGGTGGATACTCAGCAAAAGTTCCCATTTATTGCCTGCTGCTATTCGAGTAAAGTCTGGTTTTCATCAGGTTTTTGAGTACATAACTTGGAGTGAAAGTATCAAAATAGTATGGGATAAATTGTCGGAACAAGAGCAAAAAGAGTTACAATTCATCCAACAGAATCAGTTGTTTTTGCAAGGATTAAGCACCATAAAACAATTAGTAGAAAGGCTCAATAATATTTTTAAAATTAAGGGATTAAGCTGGCAAACAATCCAAGAATCTTTGAATTTATTGGGTGAAAATTTACCTGATTTAGCACAGGTAGAGCAATTTAAAAAGTTAGTAGTAGGATTCTTGACTCATCACAAAGCAAAAATAGAGGCAAACAAAACGTATTTGTGTTGTTCTGATATAATTGAATCCACTTTTGGAAGATATAAACAAACCATTGCCAAGAACAATAAGAATATTACAGAATTGGTCTTGGCTTTGGCTGGTTTGGGTAAAAAATTTACACCCCCTCAAATAAAAAAAGCCATCGAAGATGTGAAAATTAAAGATATTCAAAGATGGAAAAAAGAAAATACCACTCGGTAATTAGCAAAAATTAAACGTGATTCCTTCCCCAAAAACAGGGGGAATAAATAACACAATTCTGAACAACCTACCTGTAAGGTTTTCATTCTCAAATTACTTTTGTCCATACTTAAAAACAAAAATGCCTAATAATCAGGTTATTACACTTGAAAATTAGGCGTTTTGCAGGTTAGGAAAGTTATATATCAGTAGGTTATTTCTTACCGAAACTAAATGAAACATACGCTTGAATTCCCGTATTACGCAACTGAAAATAATCAGACAAATTTTTATTATTACCGAACGAAAAGTCTTTATTCACATCCGTCATTCCCAAATAATAACGACCTCCCAAAGAAATATTATCCGACACTTTATATTCTACACCAGCCACAGCACCAGCATCAATACTATGAAAAATTCCTTTGTAGGTAATTGAAAACAAGTCATTTACAACTCCCACACGAGAATTAATCATGTAACTTATTTGCGGACCAACTTGCAACTCCAAGCCTTCAGTTACTGGAAAAGTTATCAACAAAGGAACCGATAAGTAGTGAATTCCAACGTTACCAATGCTTGCAATCCTAAAACCCTGCATAGAATATAAAACCTCTGGTTGAAAGCCGATTTTATCCGTCAACTTTATGTCTTTAATGGCGATACCCACATGAAAAGTTTCTTTTGGCGTGAAAATATTGGCTGGCTCAGGCGACACAATTACATCTGAATGAGTGTACCCTGCTTTGAAAGCAACGCTTTGAGCGTTAACATTTACAAAGGTAAATACGGTAAGGACGACGACTGCAATTAACTTTTTCATTATTTCTATTTGTTTTAATTTGGTTTAAATATTCAAATCTAAACTTATAACGCAGAAAGCCTTTGGAGGTAAGTTAATGAAACGTTAATGCTTGTTAAGGAGATGTTAATGATGAAATATAAAAGAAAATGCTCAGATTTTGAACAATTTATAAGTTCAAAATCTGAGCATTAAGTAATTAATAGTCAGGCATTTATTCTTTATTTTTAAAGTCAGTTTTTTTATCTAAACCCATTTGGTAAAAATAAGAAATTAAAAGCCCTAAGCCCCCAAAAATGAAAATCATGGAAAAATGTGCAACATCTCCATCAATTGCCGTCATCTTTTCTAATAAAGACCCCATCAACAAACCAATCCCAAAACCAACCAATACAAATCCCCAACGAAGCGAGTGACTTGGATTTACTTGGTAAGAATTTTTTTGTGGGGGCGTAATTCCCTTGGCAATCATTGCCATTTTTTCATCGTTTTCGTAACCTTTCCATCAAACCCCGCATCTAAACAAATGTGAAGACCAACGAATCAGATAACTCTATTATTGAACGCATTTTGGCTGGCGATAAGTCGGGGTATCGAGACCTTGCCAACCGCCACAAAGACTATGCCTTTACGGTGGCGTTTAAGATTACGGAAAAACGAGAAGATGCCGAGGAAATTGCTCAAGATGCCTTTATTCAAGCATTTAAAGCACTTTCTACTTTTAATCAAGAAGCGAAATTCACGACGTGGTTTTATAGAATTGTTTTCAATACGGCTTTAATGTTTAAGCGAAAAAACCGAATTCATACCGAAGATATTGAGCTTTCACAATCGGCTCAATTTGTTCCTGCTGATACGGCTAACGAGTTGAAAATGAGTGATCAACGACAATATATTCAAAAGGCTTTTAACCATTTATCGCCCGATGATGTTACGATGATAACTTTATTTTATCTGAAAGAACAATCCTTAGAAGAAATTGCTCAGATAGTAGGAATTTCTGCCGAAACGATTAAAGTAAAACTCTGTCGAGCCAGGAAAAGATTGGCAGAAACGATGAATAAAATGTTAGGGAAGGAAGTTAGAACGTTAATGGAGTAATTTAATTCTCTGTTAACTAAGTCGTTCCAACTTTCCAAAAAGTTCACCAATCAATTTAGTTTAAACCTTTAAGAACTGATAATTATATAGTTAAAAGCGAAATTAATTACTTCAAGAAAATGAATGACGAAGATATTTTTGATATTCTTGACGGCATTGCTTCCAAAGAAACAATCCGTAAACACCATAAAATGCTTACAGAAAGTGCTGAATATCAGATACTTTACTCTAAACATTCTAATACGCACACCTTACTTACAAATACGGCTCTGGAAAAAACTGCCATTAATTTTACTGATAAGTTAATTGATAAATGGGCGTTATCGCAAAAAGTTATAACGGTGAAACAGTCGAGTAAACTGCCAGTTTACTTCTTAACTGGAATGTCAATCATGGTGATATTATTGGTTATTTCAATACTACCAATTATCAATCAAACGACTATTCAACTTGATTTGAGCAAGCCTTTAAATATTTTGCAAGATAAATTATTCACACGTTTTTTCTTGATAATCAACGTGTTGGTAGCTTTATTTTTTATTGATAGAAAGTTTTTGAAACCTTATTTTGAGAGCAGAATGAAGGCATAAACCTCGCCCAAATCCACCGATCCCATTGAGAATACTTTTACGGCACAGTATAAAATTATGATATCGGGTAATTTTCAGAACCTATTTCAAAATTAATCTTAGATTTGTGCAATTTTTTATTTAATTCAACTACCCCATTTTCACGTAATATTTCGAATTTTACGTTTATCAAAATTTATTGTCTCGCTCAAAATCTTACTTCTCGAAAACTGTCTATTGTAAAGTTTCAAATAAAATAACAGCTCCCATCAATTTATCTTCAATAATGAATAGTCTTTCAACTAATAAAAATATATAATTTGGTGTTATGCTTTTATAAATTTTAATTTTTATTAGTAATAATTACTTAATATACTGAAAATCAATGAGATATATTTTAAAAAATTCATATAACGATTCTAATAATTAATATAAATCGACATTTTAGAATTGTATTATTTCCAGAAATATGATTTTTTTTAGAAGAACTTTCTTGAAAAAGTTAAAATTTTATTCTTTTTAGGTGTTACTCTCAAATATTCGTTCTAAGTTTACATTGTCAATCGGTTGTCGAACGAAAATTTTCAAGCATTTAGAACAAATTTTAATTCAAGTCTTGTATTCCTTGCAAGTTCATTTTTAGAAAATTAATAGTCTTAATGAAGTAACGTTCGAGTTAAGTTTATGTATTCATCTAATTATTAGATTCTTGGAAATATACAATTTAAGTTTAATAAATAAATCTATCATTGTAGGGATTAAAAATCTCTTTAAAATAAATATTAAATATCATGAAAAAGAACACTGTAAAAGCATTTATCGTAGCAATAGCTATGGTTTGCACATCGAATTTATCTTCATTTGCTAATAATACAAATGATGAAACGGCTGCTTCTGTAAAAACCAAAATTGCTCAGGTAAACAAATCTTTAAGTTTTAATGTTTGGGTCGAGAATGCAGGTAAAAAAGTAATGGTTGTAATAATAGATGCCGACAAAAATGAAATTCACCGTGAATACGTAGGTGTTAAGTCAGAGAAATTTGCAAAAACATTCGATTTTTCAAATTTGAGCGATGGGAAATATACAATTGAAGTGGTTTCTTCAAACGTTGATGTAATTGAATCAAAATCTTTTGAAATTAAAACAAATCAAATTGTAAACCGTAACATTATTGTTGCGATTCGTTAATGAACGTACCCTGATTTTCCAAAATCAGACAAAAATTAATCTTTAAATCATAGAGAAGTTTATCGAAAAGTGACTTCCCTATTTTTTAATGTAGTGTTTGAAATACTGAGAAATGCAGACCAATTTGGTTCTTCGTCAATTTTGGTGAAAGATTAATTTTTAGCTTAGTTTTGGAGCATGGAACAATCACTATTTCTCCCAGCTGAGCTGGATTTTATTCTCTCTAATTTTCATTACACTTCCTCTGAAATAAAACTTAATGTCATTAGTAGTCAAGTAGCAAGCCAATGTCCTGTTTGTCAGGTCATTAGCGTAAAAGTGCATAGCCGATACTTAAGAATGATTGGTGATTTACCTGTTTCAGGAAAGATAGCCACGATAAATTTACAAGTCCGTAAATTCTTTTGTGAGAATTCAGTTTGCATTCGGAAGATTTTTAGTGAGCGTTTTAAACAACAACTCAAAAGCTACGCAAGAAGATTTGAACGGCTCAACGAGTTATTATCCTCAATGGGTCTTGACTTGGGTGGAAATGTAGCCCATCGTGTAGGAAAGCTATGTTTTGTAAGAATAAGTGCCTCTACCATTCTTAGATTAATTATCAAATGTCCAATCCAAGCCATTGTCGCTCCTAAAATAATAGGCGTCGATGACTGGGCATTCAAGAAACGAATGAAATACGGGACAATCATTGTTGATTTGGAGAAGAATAAAGTGATTGAATTATTGCCCGATAGAGAAGCAAACGGGCGGCGTTCCGCGACCCTCTCAAGGTGGTTAGAGCAACATCCATCCGTTGAAATAGTCAGCAGAGACCGTTCTTCAACGTATGCCAGTGCCATTACTGAGGCCAATAAGAATATCGTACAAGTAGCTGACCGTTGGCACATTCTTGCCAACCTAACCGAAGGATTTGAACAATTTTTAAACACGCAGAGGCAAAGTATTAAGGAAGTTGCCGTTGAATTAAAATCAACAAATGCAGTAGAAGCAGCAGAAAATCCGCCACCAGTCGTAGAAATTAAGAATAATGTTGAGCTTTACCAAGTGCAAATCATGAGTAAATACCACGATAAATATTTAAAGGCCAAGCAATTACAAATAGAAGGTCACAGTAAACGAAACATTGCCAAACTGCTGGAAATGTCGAGAAATACGGTGATGAAATATTGGAATATGACTTCTTTCCTACCCAAAATAGGGAAGAAAAGAAACAACCTGCTTGATTATGAAGATTACTTAATACAACGCTGGAACGAAGGAGAACAAACCGTGAAAAATCTTTATGCAGAAATTAGAGAAAAAGGCTTTAAATACCAAATCAGGTCTGTTTATGAGTTGATGCAAAGATACCCCAGAACGGTAGTAAATGTAATTCCTGAGCTTGTAAAAGTCAAATATTATTCCTCAAAACAACTGAGTATTTGGTTGGGTACTTTTCGTAAAGACTGGTCGGATGAGCTTCCTAAAACTTATTTAGCCAAGCTGATTGATGATAATCCTATTATCAGAAAAGTTAGAAATGCGGTGCTAAATTTTAAACGGTTTATGAAAGATAAAACAGGCGAAAAACTCGTGCCTTGGTGCAAAAATATCATAGACGATGAGGCAGAACATATCAAAAGGTTTGCCAGAGGTGTCTTGAACGACTATCAAGCTGTATATCAAGGATTTGAGTCCAATTGGAGTAATGGTCCAGTTGAAGGTCAAGTCAATCGACTCAAAACAATTAAGCGACAGATGTACGGTCGTGCAAGTTTTGAATTACTTAGAAAACGAGTGGTCATCACCAGTAAAAGATAGGCTTTCACCAAAATTGACGAAGAACCAATTTACACTGAATTTCTTAAGTAATGAAAGATTGCAATAAATGATTTGAAAAATTCGAAAAACCCTAAACGGTGCATTGGAATGTAGAAGAAGGACACATTTCAACCGTTCAAGAAGCCCGTGAACGATTGGAGTATTTTCAAGCAAATGGAGCAACAGATTTTGCTTTTAATTTTAAGAATAAATTAGACCACAGATTTACACGGATATTATTTCTAAATTTTATCCGTGTAAATCTGTGGTCTAATTGAAGCATAACTCTTACCTCGGAACTTCAATTTTTTGCAAAATTTGAGCAATTACATCCTCTGCTGTTGAACCTTCCATTTCTTTTTCGGGAGTCAGAATTATGCGGTGACAAAGCACTGATTTTGCCAACTCCTGCACGTCTTCGGGTGTAACAAAATCACGTCCACGAATGGCTGCAAGGGCTTTTGAGGCATTTAGCAAAGCTACCGATGCACGGGGAGATGCACCCAAATACAAAAATTTTGAATTGCGAGTTTCATGCGTAATTTTAGCAATGTATTCCAATATTTTCTCTTCAACCAAAACCAATCTAACCTTTTCTCGAAGACCCTGCAATTGTTCAGCACTCATTACCGCCTGCACCATTGCCACAGGATTATTCGCCTGTCCAATAGAACGCTCATGATTGCCTTGAAGAATCTTTATTTCTTCTTCAAAAGTTGGATATTTAATCACAATTTTAAATAAAAAACGGTCTAATTGAGCTTCTGGCAGACGATACGTTCCTTCTTGCTCAATTGGATTTTGAGTTGCCATTACCAAAAATGGAAATGACATTTGGTAAGTTATTCCAGAATTTGTGATTTGACGTTCTTCCATTACTTCAAATAAAGCCGCTTGGGTTTTGGCTGGTGAGCGATTTATCTCATCAATCAACACAATATTTGAGAAAATTGGACCTTTTCTGAAATCAAATTCAGTCGTTTTTGGGTTATAAACGGCAGTTCCCAAAACATCCGAAGGCATCATATCAGGCGTAAACTGAATTCTACTAAAATTTGTGGAAATGGTTTTGGCTAATAGTTTAGCTATCAAGGTTTTAGCAACGCCTGGAACACCCTCTAAAAGTACATGACCATCGGCAAAAATGGCGGTTAATAAGAGGTCAATTGTATTTTGTTGTCCGATAATAATTTTACCCACTTCGGCTCTGATGTTTGTAACGGCTTCGTGTAGTTCGCTAAGGTCAATTCTTGATTCAAATTCCATTATATTGATTTTAATTTGATTAAATATGTGAGAAAATTAGACCAAGGATTACACGGATAAAATTTAAAGATTACATCAAATTGAATATGTAATAGCTGACTTGAAGTTCTTCCTGAAAATTTAAAATTTTGGAAAGTTAAGTAGTAAAGTTCTCGTATTTCTAAACTTATAACTTTACTTGAAATTCGTGTAAATCTGTTAAATCCCAACTCGATTGCAAGGTCATCTGTGGTCTAACCGCAGTTTATCATTTTGAATACGCCTTATTTCTTAAATAAAAATCCACTAAAACCAAAGCCGCCATTGCTTCCACAATGGGAACGGCACGTGGCACAACGCATGGATCGTGGCGACCTTTACCCGATACCGTCACCGTATTTCCTTCCGCATCCACGCTGTCTTGGTCTTGCATAATGGTGGCAACGGGCTTAAAAGCTACTCTGAAATAAATATCTTCACCGTTTGAAATACCACCTTGAATACCACCAGAAAGATTAGTTTTGGTTCTAACTCGTTCATTTTCATCAAGATATATTTCGTCATTGTGTTCTGAACCGTACATTTCTACGCCCTCAAAACCACTGCCATATTCAAAACCTTTCACGGCATTGATGCTCAACATGGCTTTACCTAATTCAGCATGAAGTTTATCAAAAACAGGTTCACCCAAACCCACGGGCGTTCTTGTGATGATGCAATTGACTACACCCCCGATTGAATCTCCTCTTTTACGGGTTTCGTCAATCAATTCAAACATTTGTTGAGCCACAATTGGGTCGGGGCAACGAACGGCATTTTCCTCAGCTTTTGAAATGTCTAATTGTTGATATGGAGTTATTAATTTTAACTTACCAACTTGCGAAACATACGATTGTATTTCTACCCCAATTTCTTTTAAAATCAATTTCGCAATAGCTCCTGCTGCTACACGGGCAACGGTTTCACGGGCAGAACTGCGTCCGCCACCTCGATAATCTCGATTACCATATTTGGCTGTGTAGGTATAATCAGCGTGCGACGGGCGAAATTGTTGAGCAATGTGGGAGTAATCTTTTGAGCGTTGGTCTTGGTTGCGAATGACCATTGCAATGGGCGTACCCGTTGTTTTTCCTTCAAAAATGCCAGACAGCACCTCGAATTCATCGGCTTCACGACGTTGAGTTGTGATGCGAGATTGCCCTGGTTTTCTGCGGTCTAATTCTGATTGAATGTAGGCTGTGTCGAATGTTACACCCGATGGACAACCGTCTATAATTACGCCCACACCAATTCCGTGTGATTCTCCGAAAGTGCTGATTTTGAATAATTTACCGTATGTACTGCTCATTTTGTAAATATGAGGTATGAGATATGAGATATCAGGTATTTCGCTAATATTCACGCTATACTTCAATCATTATTTTAGTTAAAATAATTAATAATTAGAGGATGTAGCTTTGCAATACTAACATCGAACATCAATAACCGAACATCAAATCATCTTTTTGAATTAGGAAGAAATATATAAATCATTCCTATTAACATAATGACAATCAGAATGTTAGCTTCATCTTTGAGGATTTTAGTAAAGTTGTTTTGCTCTTTTGAAGAGTCCTCATTTTCCAAACCATCATAAACCGTTTTTGCTTCCGTTGGTGCATCTGCGGTTTGAATAGTTTGTCCCGTAACACCCAAAATTATCTTGGACTTCAAGGTATCATATTTTTCAGAATTTGTATTAAAATATATCCAATGAAAATATTTATCCAATGCAAAGTTACCAGCCCGCTTTGGAATTATCTGAAAAGTCAAAGATTTTGTCGTGATAATTTTATCGTTTTGAGGACTTGCATTACCCACAATTTTAGGCGGGAAGAAATCGAAAATACTATCGTTTTTTGTCTGAGGAAGTTTTATATTGTGGCCATCTCCCGTAATTTTTAAGCGATAATTCACTGATTTCCCTGTACTTACTTTATACTTATCCAAAGATTCTTTCCATGAAAATTGTCCTACCGAAACTTCATTTTTCAAAGGATGAGCGGGTAATTCTCTGGCAATGATTCTGAAAGGGCGAGTAGTAAAAGTTACAAAACTTGATTTTTTCTGACCGTTTTTCTCCGTAATAAATTTTTGTAGCCTAAAATCAACGGATGGAAAAATAATCGGTCTATTGTTGAGAGCATAGAATGTGGCTTGGTAAATCTTATACTGCATATATTTTTTCCCTTTAACCCCCACTGGATTTTGTTTAATTTCCATCAATCCAAAAGATTCTTCCCAACAATTTTCGGGTTTAATTTTCTTAATAATGGCTGCGATTTGAACGCCATTATTAGGTTCAAAGCCCAATTCTGCGGCATTATTATCTGCAACGTACAAGGCAAAAGTTATCGTGAAGCCTTCTCCAACGTAAGGGTTTGATTTTGAAGAACTTAACGATAAAAAAGCATCTTCTTTTATGTTAAGATTCGTTAATTCTGAATTAGTATTTCCCTCAATAAAATCCGTAAAATCTTCCTCCTTATCAGGATTGTCTGGGTTTTTACTATTCGGATTATCTGGATTATTTTCTACTTTTTTATCAGAATTTGTATTTGTAGGTTTCCCAACTTTCACAACAAAACTTTCTGATTTTATGTCTTTATCATTTACTATAACCTTAAAATTTGGGACTTTGAAATTGCCTTCTTTTTTGGCGGCATAGTTTTGGGTAATCGTGCAGGTACTAACAGGTTGCCCACTCACAAACGAACGAGAGGTTGATTTTGAAAAGCCTCTTTTGGTGAAATTTGGCAAGTCTGGAAAGGTAGATTCAGGGGTTTGAGCATCACCCACAAATTTTATGACGACTGTCACAATAAATGGGTCTTCGAGGGTAATATTTTTCTCTCCAATTATTAAGGACACGTCGTTATTCTGCTGGGCTCTTGTCGTGAAGCACAAAAAAAAGCAACAAAATATTGAAATATTTATATAATAATTCTTAACTTTCACCGTTGTTTTGGATATTAATTTAACACATTATCTCTTAGCGGTTAGTATTGAAAATAAAAAGTCCTAAATATTTAACACTAATTTAATCGTTAAGTATTGATAATCAGAACTTTATGCTTTATTTTTATGTAAAATTAATCCCTTTCCCTTAAAACTTAAAAAATATTAAAGCTATGACAACCTTAGATTATGTCAAAGTAATTCTTGAAAAAGTTAGCTTCGATGCAAAGCTATTTGAAAAAGAATTAAGAAAAGCAATTAAGACATTATTAACTGAAGAAATTAAAGATTTGCGAGCGTGGTGTTCCGAACAATTTGGGAAAATATATTATCAGGTGATTGAAAAATGTTTTAATAAAATCCGTAGAAAAAAACTTACAATTGCTTAGGCGATTAATTTTAAAAAAGAGACCTTCAAAATTTGAAGATCTCTTTTTTTGTGTTCATCTGTGGTTTAACCTATACTCTAATAAACCTTCTGATAAGCCGCACCGTCCACCACAATTTTACTAATAATTTCCTTCATAATTTCCGACGTTCCTCCTGCAATTGTGCCTACTCGGGCATCACGGTAGATTCTGCAAATTGGGTAGTCTTCAATGTACCCAAAACCTCCAAAAAACTGCAAACAGCCGTCTGCAACCCGTTTAGCGAGTTCGGAAGTGAACAATTTTGCCATTGAACATTCTTTCACCATCACCTCGCCTTGCGTAAATTTCCAACAGGTTGAATAAACAAATTCACGGGCAACGGCCACCTCGGTTGCCATTTCTGCAATTTTATGACGAATGGCTTGATATTTGGCAATCGGACGACCAAAAGTTTCCCTTTCGTGGAGATATTGAATCGTTAATTCCAAACTCAATTCTGAACCTGCAACTGCCATGATTGCGGCTACTAATCGTTCCAATTGCAGACTTTCCATGAGGTAATAAAATCCCGCATTTTCTTGTCCGATTAGGTGGGTTACGGGTACACGCACATTATCAAAACTGATTTCGGCAGTATCAGAACTGTGCCAACCCATTTTATTCAATTTTGTGCGAGAAATGCCCTCTGCGTTCAAATCTACTACGATTAGGCTCACACCATTTGCCCCAGCGGAAGTATTTGTCTTGCAAGTAAGGGTGATGAAATCTCCATAAGTGCCGTTAGTGATAAAGGTTTTTGAGCCGTTAATTACGTATTCGTCACCATCCCGCACTGCCGTTGTCAAGATGGCTGAAACGTCGGAA
>ENA-OFCF01000605-OFCF01000605.1-metagenomes-genome-assembly--contig:-NODE-605-length-15578-cov-2.697803_pt1 | contig 15578 bp, 10 predicted proteins | sample MGYA00153387_OFCF01 | MGnify analysis MGYA00153387
CACCCCTGGGGCGCCTGCGGCTCCATAAGCCCGCAGGCTCCACGAGCCGTTGATCGTTCTCGCGTAGAAGTTGAATTGAACTTGACCAGATACGCGCATTCGCCCAAACGAAAACGTCGCCGATATAGCTGTTATGGCAGCAATCGTTGTTGTTGTACCTGAAATTCCAAGAACTCGACCTGTCGTAACGTCGACTGCGACACAGCGGACAATCGTAGATGTCGTACCGGAGCCCCGCGAGAGCCTGACGTCGATACTTGCGAGGTCTACGGGAGTCGTGAAGTTGTACCGAATCCCGACCATTGCATCGAAGGCAGGCCCGTTGACCGTTCCTCCTATGGTCCCAGCAGTTGCAAGCGACGCCTGAATAGACGTCGTTGCAAGATTGACCGTTCCTCCTTCAAGGCGAAGGAAGGGCGACGTTGCTGTCAATGCAAGGGTTGCGCCTCCGTTGTCGATTGACACAGTCTGCGAGTCAGCGACGTTAATGTTCGAAGCCGCAACAAGAGGAGAGACCTGAACGTTGGCGGTAATCGATGCGCCTGTGTTGTTCGTGATCGTGATCGCGTTACGCAGGTTTCCCACCTTGGCAACGATAGAGACTTGCGTTGTTGTGTACTCGGCGTCCGTCGCGTCGTTGAAGATTTGAATCTTCAGCAAAGACAGAGGGAGGTCGAAGTTGTGTACGAAGTCCGACGAGGCAGCATTCGCGATGACAACGGCCTTGGCCCACTTGAACCCGGTTGAGTTGCCGAGGACAGTCAGCAGGTCGTTTACAGTTGAGCCTAGCAGCGTGCCTGGATCGTGTGCGTACACTGGTATCTGCAAGCCGCCACCGCGCCCTACGTTCGTCGTTCCCGTTGGCATTCGTTATCTCCCAAAAGTCGCAAGGTGTATTGATTTCTCTTCTTCAGAGCGTGCTTCTATATGCGTTCTGCCATCCCGAAACGCCGTTACCTTCTGATCTCTGGTCACGATCTGGAATCCGATAATCATCAGAGGGATGTTGCCGGACCCATCGACGTTGATTGCTTGAGCGCCGACCCACGCGAAGTTAACAAAGTCCGCTCCGGGGCATTCAATGACTCGCGTCGTCTCGTGCGAGTACACGCATTCCGCTTCGACCACGGCAAAGAGGCAGTTTTCCGCGTTGGCTCGCCAAGCAGAAAGCTCCGCGACTCGGTCTCCGTCCGTAAAATCCCAGATTCCATATCGGGGTGGCTTGCCGTCCGAATACTCGAAACGCCAGCGCAGACGATAGAGGCGAGGCCTCTTCTCGCGAGGGGTCGAAATCATGCGTGCTCCAGTGAGACGTTCAAATGGCCATCAAGCCGTGAACGTGTAGACGATAACGAGACCTGCTTGGGCGATGCCGCCGTCAGGGTATGCCGCAGTGAGATACCAGCGCGAAAAGAAGTGAGCACGGTTGCCGAGGACCGTGTCCGTTGACCTGCCGATCGAGCCAGCAACTGGTGTCGATGCGTCGATTTCAGCCACGCCATTCCAGAAGCTCATGGCGTCCTGGTGGAACGTGAACGCAGTGAGGTCGTCGAGGCCATCGGTTCCATTATCGCCGAAGATTTTGACTCGCACAGGCCGGGTTGCCTGGTCGAAGCGGTTTGCATCGGTCACGAGCCAGTCCATGTCGATCCAGATACCACCAGAGAGGCCGTCAGCGTTGTTCTTCGAGGAGCCCGAGCCGTTACCTAAGGCGACGAGCGCGGTCAAGTCTGCCTGGTTGCCAGCGACGCCGCCGTATGTGCCCGCCGTGGTTGCCACGTAGTCGTCCAGGTAGATTTTTGTGTTGATAATGGGATCGATGACAGCGTTATGGCGAATAAACAGGTCCTGTTTACCTGTGTTCAAGCTCCGATCGATGATCGGCGCGTACGCCCCGTTCGCAACGTTACCAAAATCAAGGCCCGTTCCTCCCCCGGCAAGCGCATCGCTAACGTTGGCGCCCGTGATTGTCTTCGAAACGGTCAAAAGAACTGGCATCAATTGCTCCCTGCTTGTGTTGCGGCTCCCGTCCTTGGGCGCCGCGTAGTTTATGGCTCTTGGGTGATACTAGCCGAGTTGCCCCCGACAGTCCCTGCGTAGCCCGGTGCCCATCCTGGGAACGGCACCATTGCAAACGACCAAAGGACAACGCGCAGACGCAACCCGTTTGGATCGTAACCCACTTGACGGATCAGGCACGGGACAGAGTCAAACGTTGTCGGCCCAATCTTGAGCTGGAGAGCAACGTAACCGCCGACGTCCTGGAGCAAGGAGCGCCACGTCAGCGTTACCTCAATCTTTTCAAGGTAGGACGACGCTAGCTTCAGAATCTCTCCCACCTGCGCTGCGACTTGAGACTGTACATGCAGGTTTGGAAACGTGAGTTGCTTAGATATCTCGCGTCCTGTCTGAACTATCGCCAGTTGGTTGCGAAAGATTGGAGTGAAAAACCCGTTCTCGTTCACGTCGGGAAGGAAGGCAAAGCCCCCACGCGCCCGATTGAAGTTGTTACGCTCGTCGATCATGGGTTTGAGCGTCGACCGCTCGACGTCCCAAGCCTTGACAAGGTGAGAAGGAGCCGCGTCGAAGTCCTCGAAATGCAGAGAACCTATTTTGATCTTCAAGCCACGCGAGACGAACGCCTCTAGGCGAACCTGCTCAAACATCGACAGAACGTACTGAATGACTGGCTGTGGTTCCTGGAGCCACACCCGGCTTTTGATGGACGAGATTGCACTTTGGGGAGGCGTCGATTTGTTCCGGTACGTCGTCCAGTTGGCATCAAGGTCTGCGGCAACAATGCCTCCATACGTCAAAAGGATATCGCGTGCCTGGCTCACGATGTTCTCGTCGAAGCCGCCCCCAAGGCTTTTGCCTTTGAGCTTGACGAAAAACTGATCGCCCTTCTTGAGCGAGAGCGGAGCGTCCAGGAACTGCGTGACTGCGTTTTGGACGACTTCAAACGTGTTGAAGCCAACGCCTACCGTGACGATATCGGCTGGGGCAATGGTGACGCGCTCGTCTCCGCGCCTAAGCTGAACGGTCGTCACGTCCAGGAGCGTCAGCGCGTGGTTGCTCATACGGCATTGAGCGTTGCGATACGGCGCTGTGCTGTGCAGCTTGACGCGATGGTTTCCCGAGCCCGCTGCAATTGTGTTGATGGGAGGCCCGCCAGCGGTTGCAGACAACGCAAAGGTGTCAGCGGTCAGGGGAACGGCAAAGTAGGCCACACCGGGCGTAAATGGCGTCGGCAGCGTGCCGTCTGTCTCCAGCTCCAAAGGATCGCCAGAGTTAAAGTTGTGGTTTGCGTAGGTCACAACTCCAGGCGAGGACTGGGAGATCAGCACTTCGTTTGTGTCGATGCGAAAGACGAGGGGGTCGCCGCCGTTAACGACGAACGCGGGAACGCTAGGTCCAATGGTGTTGGTGTTGACGGTCCAGTCCCCGTAGATGATCGGCACGAACTTCCCGGCCAGGGTTTCCTCGATCTTCGGAAAGGCGATCTTCCCGAACACTTCGCGAGGAAACGATCGGGCGAGCTTTTCCATGTCGTCGCGAGCGCGCAGGAGGATCGTTGATGTGGTCCGCGCAAAGCCTCCAGCCTGTGAGATCGTCCCACGGAATATGGTGAAGTAGGTTGAGGCAACGTCGCGCAGACCCAGGCGAACCTCGACGCTCTTGCCGATCCATCCGTCGAAAAAATCTCCTCCAGGGAGGAAGTCGTTGAACCGACCATCGGCATTTGAAAGCTCAAGGGACAGCTCGGAGAACTCCAGCTCCGGGGCGAGCCAGTCTCCCACCGTGCGGGTGATTGTCGGGACCGTCAGCAAAGCCTCGTAGAAGTCCCCACCGACGTACTTGTTTCGATCGCTTGCTCGTATGGTCCCAAGCGGGCCTTCGATATCGACGACTACTTCAAACTGAGAGACAAGGTTGTCGTGGCAAGCGTCGAGAAATGGTTGATCCAGGACGGTTGCGGTCAGGTACGGTTGTCGATCTTTGCTGCTCACTCTTGCCTCCTCACAGTGATTCGTCCACGGACACTTGCAGGCTCACGTAGTCCGCATTCTCGCCCCGGTCGTTGTGCTCCTCCTCGGGCAGCTCGCGCAGCTTGCCAAAGACCGCGAAACGCGACGGGTACTGAGGTGTGGGAATCCAAAGGCACTTGAGGATCGTACCGCCCGATTCAAACAAATCGCGTAGCCGAGAGAAGTTTGGACCCGAGAACGACAGGTTTCGGAAATCTAGCGTCACCGTCTTTTTGCGCCCACGGTCGTTGCGCACGTTCGTGAAGCCTTCGGTCTGGACGCCGTCCGCGTACTGCGTGAGCTTGAATTTCACAGTGTCCACGAAGCATTCCGTGGTCGAGAAGATGACAGACGATCCAAACACAATCGACCCGATGCGCAAGAAGTAGTCCGGGTTGCCCGTGTCCTGCATGATGAACCGCCAGTAACGATATGAGACTTGCGGTAGCTCCGGCTCGATATAGTACGTGTTACCGATCTCGTTTTTTATAGAGATCGACTGTCCGACAGGCGAGAAGCCGGAATCGTTCGAGGCTTCAATGATTATCGTCGCGCCAAGCGTGAAGTTATGCCCGAGGATGCCAATCGTATCGACAAAAACGCCTTGGTTTACCTGAGTGTCGCAGGTCAATATTGCCGTGGATGTACCAAGAGCAGTCCGCCACACCTGCTCAACGATGTCTGTATTCAGGTTCAGTGGCGAAAAATCTCCTACCGCTTGGCTGGTCGCTGTCCAGTTATTTCCTGTTGTTCCGCGTGAAGGGAAATCCCGCAGGATTCGAACCCGCGTGGTGTTGTAAAGAACGTAACGGCCCTGAATCCCAATATTGAAGACGCGCACGAGATTGGCTTGAATGCCAGCGCCTCGCGTCTTCGTGTTGAATATCTCAGCCTGTAGACCGTGCCTGACGTCGCGTGTGATGTTGTAACGCCCTTGGACGCCCGTGCCGCTTTCCTTGGTGATGACTCCTTGGCTTTGCAAGCCCACGCCTAGCGACTTGGTGTTGATACCCTGGCTTTGCAGGCCGACCCCAAGCGTCCGCGTGATGTTCAATCGCGCCTGGAGTCCAACGCCAACGACCTTTGTGTTCACGCCTTGGCTTTGAAGGCCCACGCCATTGCGTTGCGTATTGACGCCCTGGCTCTGAAGTCCTGTACCGACCGATTTATTGATGACGCCACGAGCCTGAAGCCTCGTTCCGCGCATCGTCAGGATGACGCCTTTAGACTGAACGCCCCGGCCCGAGTATCCGGTCAGGATGTAGTTTGTCTGAAGCCCTGTGCCCTTAGCCGCTGCTATTGTGAGGCGTCCCTGGACACCGACGCCCACGGCTTTAGTGATTACATACTTGGCTTGCATCCCAAACGAGGCCACGCCAAACGAATCGGTAAGCCACGGGTGTTGCGATAGCCAATTGCCTTCGGAAAGCCATGCAGGCCCGACTCGGTTTAGAACGCTCACGAGCGGATACCTCCTGCTGCAATAACAAACCCGCCACGCAATGACTCTTTACGAAGTTCGTCTTTAAGCGTCGGCAAGAGCCTCGACTTAATGAAGGACTCGTCGAGTCGTTCGTTAGCGTTGAGAGTTACCGAAATGTTGAATGTCGTCTCGCCTTGAGGCGTTCTCCCTGTGGCGTTCATCGCTGCAAGCGCATTTGTTCCGATAGATTCCGAAGCCGACCTGCGCATGACAAACTCGCCAGGGGTCAGCATTGCAGGTGTCGTGTCTTTCATCCCCACGCCAGGCACGACGCCCCCGGTCGCCATACCGATCCCCTTTTTCGCTGCCATAAAAGGATCTCTGATCAGCGTTCCAGCCGCGCCTCGTATGGCGGACTCTATGTATTTTCGCGGGTCTTTCACCATGTCCATGATGTTGATGTGCCCTACGAACTTCTTCAAAGAGTCAAACAACTTCTTTACCCAGTCAGGGATGACGACGTCAGCCGCTTTTTCCGCGACTGCTTGCACCGCTGGGGCCGCTTCGCTTGCGCCCCCAGTTAAGACCGCCGCTCCGGCTCGCTTCAAAGTCCATCCCTCAGCGTGCATCCCGACGCCTTTGCCGCCCAAGATCCCGTTGATGAGCTTCGATACTGCCGGGTCCTGCATCAGGGTGCGCGGAATGACTGCCTCGCCGGGAGAGAGGAGCGCAGGGACTGTGTCGTTACGCGACGAGTCGCCCATGACTGCCGCTTTTCCTGGAACCATGCCTCCGTCCGCAAAGGCGACCCACGGGAAGTCCATTCCGATGAATTTCTCTACGGGTCCTTTTGGTCCGCCCCAGTCAATGTTGAACATCTTCTTTAAGATGTTCGAAGGATCGAGCGCGGAAAGTATTTTCCCAAAACCATCTGTCACCGAAGTAAACCCAGACTTTAGGCCTTTCCATATATCCGAGCCGAGGCTTGAGAAGAACGAGCCCGCCAGTTTGTAGGCTGTAACGAATCCATCCCAGATACTGGAGCCAAGGTTTTTGAGCTTAGATATTCCAGCATCCCATGCGCCCTTAAACGCATCCCAGATTTTTCCGCCAAAAGCGGACAGCGTCGCAATGCTCGCGTCCCAGGCGGCCTTGAATGCTCCCCATATTTTAGAGCCAAGCTTTGCAAGGATGTCGCCACCAGCTTCCCACAGAGCCTTAAAGGCATTCCAAATCTTGCTGCCTAAGTTCCCAAGGGCGTCGAGTCCAGCGTTCCACAGGTCCTTAAATCCATTCCATATCTTCGAACCGAGGTTTGACAGAAATGCGATTCCACCGTTCCAAGCGTTCTTAAGTCCGTCCCAAATGTTCGTCCCGAGCTTTTGGAAAAGAGCGATACCGCCCTCGAACAAGCCGACAAGCCCGCGCCAAATGGCGCCGCCCGCCTCCTTGAATTTCTGCATTGCAGCGCTGCCATCGCCAGAGAAAAGCTCGCCAAGTCCTTCCCAAATCTTCTTTCCTGCCGTCTTGAGAGACTCCCAGATTGTACCCACGGAATTGACGACGCCGGACCACAGCGTTGACCCGATGCTCTTGATGAAGTCCCACGCCCCGCTAACCGCGCCCACGACGCCGCTCCAAATCGCAGAGCCTATGCTTTTGACAAACTCCCATCCTGCCGTTGCAGTAGTCGAGAAAGATTCCCACACGGCGATCCCGATGCTCTTTACAAACTGCCAGGCAGCCGAAGCGCTTGACTTGAAGGATTCCCAGATTGCAATCCCTATTGTCTTGATCCATTCCCATGAAGTGACAGCCGATTCCTTGAATGAATCCCAAATGGCTATACCAATCGACTTGATAAATTCCCAAGCCACTGTCGCGTCTTCTTTAAATCCTTCCCATATCGCTCGACCTATGGACTTGATCCATGCCCAGGCTTTGAGGATGGCATCGCGCAGAGCCTCCCAGATGGATCGCCCCGCCTTTTCCGCTGCCTCGATCAGGTCCTTCGCCTTGTCCTCTGCCTTTGTAGAGTTAGTGAGATCGCCTACTGAAAAGAGCTGCGAGGACAGGCCGGTCGTCGCCTTCTTGATTGCAGCCGCTCCATCCTTAAACGCATCGCCAATCGCCTTGCCGTTGAAGACTTTTCCAAACGCCTTCTTGATGTTCTTGATGCCTTTTAGGATGCCATCAATGATTCCCTTGGCGATTGCGATCCAGAGTCGGGGGATAAACAGAACGATCGCCTTGAAGAACGCGGGCAGGTTCTGAACGATTGCGCCGATGATTCCAAGTCCAATCGATTGCGAAGACGAGACCAGGCCGTCGACGAGCTTGGAGACCAGGAGCGGGATCTTCTTCAGTAGTCCCTCAAAGAGAGCCGGGAGCATCTCGATCACTTGTTGAGCCGCAGCCGGGATCGTCTCGAAAGCCGCAGTCAGGATCTCGTCGATGATCGCAGGGATTGCCTGGAACAGGGACGGGATGAAGTTGGCTGTGAACTTAACGATTGATCCGACCAGGTTTTGCACAGCCTTAAGAAGCATGTTGGGAAGGTCTGCGAGCGATGAGAACAACTTCGCAACTGCATTGATGATGTTGGGCAGAAAGTCGATCAGCTTCTGGACAACTCCAACGATCATTTCAGCCGCTGCCATGAATGCGCCAACCGGGCCTGCCCCTACGGCTGCCACCGCAGGAACCGCCGCTCCGATGATCGGTGCAGCCTCTGCACTTCCAGGAGTTGGAACCTTGGCCTGAATGCCTGTTGCCTTAGCCTTGGCTTCGAGGGTCTTCTTAGCGAGATCAAACTGGCGGTTCTCTTCCGCTCCAAGCTGGCCCGCAGTTCGGACCTGGTTGCGCAGGACTTCGAGCTTGTCCAGCTCAAATTGCAACTCACGCTCGGCGAGCTGTTCCTTTGTCATCCCAATTCGTAGCAAGTCTTCGTTCTGAGAAATGATCTGCGTACGCACGCTTGCGAGAACGTCGTCGGCTGCCTTCTGATTCTTGGCGATGTCGTCGCTGATGGCCTTGATGTTCTTCAGCGCATCGGATTGTCCATACAGAGCAGTTGCGGTGGCGACTGCGGCAGTTGCCTGCTCCTCGGCAAAGCGCACGTTGGCGCCCATCGAAATCGCCTTGTCCTTCTCAAGCTGAATAGCCTCGTAAACCGCTTCTAGGTCTGCTTGCAGAGGGTCGGATTTGAACTTGGTGAGAGCCGCGAACTCCTTGGCAACGCTCACAAGCGACTTGCCCAGGGAATCGACGATGGACGTCAGGCCTTGTATTGCCTTCGAGCTTGCCTCGATCTTCTCGACCTGGAACGCCATTGCGACCTTCTCAAGCTCCTCCTTTTCGATGGACCCGTTAAGCTCCGCGAGCGCGCCCTGGAGTCTCTGGATCGCTTCCTTCGCGCCCGACTCGTCGCCAAGGAACTTGAGCTTGACGATCTGGTCGCGGATCTGCTCGCCTTCAAGCTTTTGCCGCAGAGCGATCAACTCTTTGACCGCCCCGCCGTCTTTGGCTCCCTCCAGGATCTTCTTGCGTGCTTCGTCTGCCTGTTTCGTTGCTGCCTTTACCGCGTCGGCAAACGTCTGGGCGATCTGTGCGTTGTTCCTGACGACCCCGTCCGCGATTTCGATGCGCTTATCGGCTGCCACCTCTGCCTGGAACTTGAGCGCCAGGATTTGCTTCTCAATGCCCAGGCCCAGAGCTTCGTTGCCTTGGACCTTTGCGATCTCCAGCTCCCGGTTAAGCTCGATCAGTTTCGAGGTAACGGATGCCGTCTTTGCGAGCGAAAGCGCAAGAGCATCCGCTTCTTTTGCTTGTTCTTCTAGGGTTCCGGACGCAAGCGCCGTAGAGGCCCCAAGGGATGCGACAACGGCCAGAGCCTTTGCGGTCGTCAGGGTCAGCTTCTCTATGTTCTCCTGGGCCTTCTCTGCGGCTCCTGCCATCGTCTCGCCAAGGGATGCACTAAAGATGCCTAAAACTGCTCCAACTTTGAACAGAGCCAGAGTCAGTTGGTTGATGACGCTGACGAACGAGGTAACGGCAATCGTTCCCAGACCGACCAAAAGCTGCGTGAACTGCTTGACGCCGTCTGCAAAAGAGTTGACCTGAGACTTCGCCTTGTCTGCGGTTCCGGTGAAAGAACCAAAGACGTTCGAGACTATTTTTACCGCGTCGCCAAATAGTTTTGTTTCTTTCTCGACCTGTCGGAAGCCTTCGACCAATCCAAAAGCAATCGCTGTAAACTTTGCAATTACCAAAATAAACGGAGCCGCTAGCACCGCCCCTGTCGCAAGAGTTTTGAAGAATGCCCAAAGCGCCGCCCCAGCGCCCGCGATCGCGACGGTGAAGCCAGCACGAAGAATGATCGCAAGGTTGGTGAATACGCCCGTTAGACTTGTTACGGCAATTGTAGTGGCGCCGACAGTTGAACCAAGGAGACTAAATACGCCTGTCAATGCAGCCTGGACGACTGCAAATTTGGCGATCGCTCCGGTCAGCAGCGCGTAAGCCGTGGTCAATGCGGTGATGGTCAGGATGGACTGAATCAGCATCCCAGCGATCTTGAGCGTCACTCCCGCGAAGTCCTGCAACGCTCCCACCGCATCAATGACCGAGGGAGGCAGAGCCAGGAACGCCTCTGCAATCTTTGCAAATGCCGTGAGGTACAGCGTCGTAAAGGCCCCGGCTTCGCCAAGCTTTGCCTGCACTTCAGAGAGTCGCTTGTCGAGCATCGCGTAAGCACCAGCTACCGTCATGACAGCAGCCGCTGCCGCGCCCGCCAGAGGCTTGGTTGCAACAAACACCTCTTCGAGCCTGGCGAGGATCTTGTCCTGCTCAGAGAGCGCGTCAACCGTCTTCCCTGTTGCCTTCACAAGCTCAAGCTGATTTAGCGCCGCTTCGCTCGTGTTGATACCCAGGGTCAAAACCGCTTGGGAGTTTCCGGCCAGGCCAGCGATCACGCGCCCAATTACATCGTCCAAAGCGTTTCCAGTTGCTGACGCGATGTCCTTAGACTTCTCAAGGAGCTTGGTCGTTTGTTGCGTCGTCAGGCCAAGAGTTTTGCCCTCAGCGACGAGGAGCTTGATCGCCTTAGCCGTTTCTTCGCGGGTAAAGATCGTCGTTGCGACCGTGTCTTCTAGTGCGCCCTGCCACTTCTCTAGAGATCCAACCGCGTCCGATCCGTAGACCTTGTTGAACCCTTTCACCACAAACGTAAACTGCGCCATAGTCGATTGGAGCTTGATCGCCTTGGCCTCAAAAGCTGTCATCGCGTTCATCAAGGTATCGCCGATGCCCTCTATAAGGCGTCCAATTGCCCCTAGAGCCAGGTTGATCGCAACTCCAAAGGCTCCGGTCAGAGCAGCAGCGATGACGAGGAGCGTTCCCGTAACCTTAGCTCCAGTAGAATCAAAGCTAGTCAACACCGCACCCATCGCACCGAGCGCACCACCCGCTGTCAACGAGGCCTCGGCGAGGGAGAGCACACCTACGCGACCAATGTTCTTTGCAACGTCGCCGACCTTTCTAATCTCCTCCGTAGCCGTAACGAAATCCTTGGCAAAGATTCCAGCAAACGCTTTTGACCCTTTGAACAGGTCGACGACCGCCTTGCCTGACTCCTGCGCAGCGGACCTAAAGTTCCCAAGTTTTGAGACAAACACGGTCGTTTCTTCGCTTACGCCCGCCATACTTCCGCGCGCCTGGATAAACGCTTTTCCGAGGTTGTAGGTAGCGACCGTCTGCGCAGCGATGGCAGGCACGAACGGGATAGCTGCGATTGCCGCCATGGACTGCGCAAGGCTTATAGCGCCTTCTTTTACCGATTCGATCTGATCGTCATACGCCGCGTACTTGGTCAGAGCCTCGTCTACAGACCGTCCGGCCTTTTCGTTGGCGACGCCAAACTCGATGACCTTGTCGCTTGCGTTGCGCAAGCGGTCGGCCATCGCGTCGTAGCCTTTGATGTCCGCCAGGAGAGCTGAGATTTTAAGGAGCCGCGAGAGCCTAGAGATAGCTTCGTTGTTTGTAAGCATCGAATACGAGTCGGTGAGAGCAGAAATCGCCGTGCCTAAGGTCTGGATCGATTGCGCTGCCGCCACAAAGCCAGATGTACTTTGAGACTGGGCTTTACCTAGAGCCGCTGCCGATTCCCCTGCGCGAGTCTCCGCATCTGCAAGCGACTCAAAGCCTTTGGCTGATTCTTCCGCCGTCTCTCCCGCCGACTTGACGACCCTCTCGGCTTCCCGAAGCTCCTTATCCGCGTCGTTGATTGCCTTTTCGAGAGTCGTTACCTCTCCAGTTAGGCTCTTGAACCCTTTGACGGCTCCGCGTGAATCTAAAACGACTTCAACGCTTAGGTTTTCTGCTGACACTGCCATTAGGTAACGCCCCTCCCTTGGATTTCGTTGAACCGTCGCCGAGAACCGACCGCGCCTTGGAGCTGAAATTCTCCGCGTCGTGACGCTGGATGAACCACGACAGGAGATCTATCCACCAAGTCGGTTGATCCTTGATGCCTCCATCCTCCCACATGACGCCCGTAGTCGCTGCGACGTGCATCGAACGAAACAGGGTCGTTACCGTGGTGTCCCAGGTCGCCTTGGCTGGGCAGAACCCATATGTCTCTCCCCCCTGGCTCACTTGTATCGGGAAAATGGCCGAATCGTCCGCATCGGTGAAGTCCCATCGGTCTTCGCCACACCGTCTTTTCGCTGCCACCTTGCACCCGTGGCAATCGAAAGACCGCCCTGCCTTCGCAAGAGCGGCCCGATCGGCAAACATCAGATCGATAATTGCGCTTAGTTTTTTTTGGTCATCTCAAGAGCGGGTCCGCTCATAGGTCCAGCTTCTCGCGCCTGGATAGCCGAGAACAGATCGACAATGATCAGCGATTGCACCAGGCCAACGAGGAGCCGGTCGGAAGGCCCGCCGTGCTTGTCAGCCTTCTCGAAGCACGAGACGCCGTCGCAGGTGATGTCGACCAGGGACGTCTCAACAATGCGCGTCATGACAGTAAAGAGCGGCTGATCTTGGTTGCTGCCGGGGCGCATTCCCAGGGACGCGAGCTTGTCCTTGTTACGAAGCGCATCTTCGATCTTGGAGACTAGTCGCAGGTGGAAGTAGGTGAACGAGTCCGCGCAATCTTCCCTGCGGCGGAGCTTCGATTCGTCCAGGTCCTTGAGGTAGTCGGCATATTCTTCGGCGGAGAAATCAGACGCCAAGGCATCGTCCTTGGTGGAGATCACTTTGAACGTCTCGCCTGCGTTTGCGAATAGATTCTTCACTGCCATGTGATGGGAGTCCTTCCTTGGGTGTGGTGCCCGAGCATGATGCCACGAAAAGACCGCCCAAGGTAACCCAGGGCGGCCCGTACACATGCCACTTTGCACTCAGAGTACCGTAACGGTGATCTCGTCGCCTGCGTCCAGAGCGGTCTGGTAGGCCATGCCTTCAAACGAAACCGGGATCGAACCCGTCTCGGGTACATCGATCGAAGGGATCTGGAAGATGACGCGGGGAAGCTCAAACTCGTACCGGCGTCCGGTGGCTGGTCCAAGCTGCGCGAGGATGTCGACCGGCTCGTTCATTACGATCTTGTTGTAGAAGCCGACCAGAGCTTTGGAGAGGTTAAGCTCTGCCGTTACGCTGATGTCCAACCGACCGGCAGGAACGAAGAACGGAGCATCAAGCCCGTCCGAACCGAAGCAGTAGTTCACGCGCTCGTGGTTGTTGTTGCCGGAAATGCTCAGGTTGCGGAAGCAATAGCCTGTTGGCAGGTCGGAGGAAATGATGTCACCAACAAGGCCCGTCTGGGGAGAGTCGATGCCCGAGGCGCCTGAAGGCTCGTAGTACGAGAGATATACGGGGGTCAGCGCAACGCTGCCGTCCGAGTCGGTCAGGATGGCACCGTCAACCGTCACGACGTCGCCAACAACTGCCGTAACCCTACGGGGGAGACCGTCAGGCGTATCTGTCGAGCGCGTCACGCCGTCTGCTTCGATGACCATGACGAACGATCCCACAGGAAACCGCAGGCCTTCGCCGAGTCCAAGCGTGATCGCGTTGGCAGCGTTTGCCGTAACGCTCTTGCCGATGCCGACCAAGCGCACAGAGCCGCCCGCGCCGGTCCATGAGGCCTGCGCTTCGCCATCGCCAGGGAGCTGGATTTCAAACGACTCGATGAAGCCGCCGATCATCTGCTTTGAATAGGTGTCGCCCACTTCGACGAGCGTAAACGTTGTACCAGGAGCGACGACCGGGTCTGCGATGAACTCGGAGCTGACTCCAACGGTTGTGCGACCCAGGGCCGAACGCCACAGAGCTTTGACTGCCGTATCGATAGCCGCGTTACCGCTAATCGCCAGAGCATCAAAGTTGAAGTACGTCGAGAAGCTGAACTCTTCGACGCGCTTTTCCTTGATCGTGTTGTTGTTATGGCGTCCCGAACGGTGGGAGCTGGAATTGAGAGCCTGGGACGCAGAGATCGATCCGCCCCCAAGAGTAAACAAAAAATCGCCAGCAACGGGAGGAGCAAAAACGCCGCGTGTCACTTCCTCCTTGAGGAAAAATCGTTGCTCAAGCGAGTTAGAGTCGGAAGCCTGGTTAAACGCGGCAGCATAGTTCTTGGCCAAGAGGAGCCTCCTTGCAGTTTGGATGTTCGGCCCGTTCCTTGGGCCTCACGGGAAATCGTAACACGGGGCGATTCAGCACTCTCGGACGTACGGTTTCCTGTAGAGGGCCTCGAAAAGGATCGTAGTCGAGAAAAACGGTTCAAACGTGTTGAGATCATCGCTTGCCGAGATTGGAACGATATGGATGATCGCGATCCCGAGCTTGGGATCAGCGCCAACGCATTCGAGGATCTCCTGGCGTTTGTCGTCGAGGTCGCGCTGATCGATGATGCCGTCCGCGCCTTGGCGAAGGATCAGGTCCACCGCGAGCTGCCACCGTGTCGTTAGCTCGGTTCTGTCGGGAACGTAGTTCTGACCGATTCCGTAGAACTGAATATAGGGGACTTCATGTTCCCTAAGCTCAGAAATACCGATCCGAATCTTGTACGGTTCGACCTTGCGGACCCACGTTAACGCCTGGAGCTTGAGCGCGAGCGCCTCTCGTATCTGCCTTTCGATCTGAGACGCCATAGGTCAAGCCTCCTTGCGAGAGTATTCGTTGATTATGGCAAGAATCCTGGCCCGCTCGGCTTCGAAAGCAGGAGCCAGGAACGGTCGGGCCTTCATCGTTGCCCCGCCGCTGCTGTTGAACGTCAGGACGCCCTTCCCTGCGCGCTTTGGTCCGCTCCGTGCCCGCATGGAAGCGAACATCGCCCGGACAGCACGGGGCGGAAGCTGCGCGCCGTACTCGTGGAACCTGGCGTAACGAACTCCAAAGGACCCAATGGTAACGCGGTTGCCCGAGATTTCGTAACGGAGGCTATTGAGCAGCGCGCCCTGGTCGATGATGCGCTCTTGGACGACCTTGAGCTTTGCCCGGTTGACAACTGTCGTACCAATGCGATGCAGAGCGCGCCGCGTGGCTTCGCTCGACGGCTCCATGGCTTCCTGCCTGGCGACCATCTTGGCGATTAGTTTGTTGGCGTTGGTCCGAATTGGCATCAGAAGTTCCCCGTTGACGCATCAGAGATCGGAGGCTCCCACCGGACAAACTCCGCGAGCATCTTGGCGACCTGGGGGGGCAAGCCCGTATCGGTAAACGAGATGCTCTCGCCGTTCTTGCCCTTGGACGCTACGCCCATCCGCCGGTCCTGGCGCAGAGAGTCGAGCCATTCTACCGCCATCAGGCAAGCGTAGGACAGGGTCGCAGGCATCGTCGGGCCGAGCCCTAACGTCACAGGCGACTGGTAGCCCGCCGTGTACTGAATGCGCACGTTCTGATTGGCTCTTGCGAACCGCCGATGCTTCAGGACGATCTCGCATTCGTTGTCAACCGCGAAGTCCGTGACTGGAATCTCGGACTGAGTCAGGAAGTCCCAAGCAGGATCGTCCCAGAGCTTGGCTACCGTAACGACCGGGTACTCGGGCAAGAGAATCCTGTCCGCCCGTCTGCCATCCCTTCGGATGTCGTAGGTCGCGAAGACCAGGTTCCTGTCAGTGTGG
>ENA-OFCF01000607-OFCF01000607.1-metagenomes-genome-assembly--contig:-NODE-607-length-15539-cov-5.266017_pt1 | contig 15539 bp, 15 predicted proteins | sample MGYA00153387_OFCF01 | MGnify analysis MGYA00153387
CGCAGTTGGTCCCGTTGGGGTTAGAAAAGTACCCTAGCCTTGCGGCGTGTGACTTACAAGGGTTCAGTCACCACAATTAGCTCATGCGAGCATAAGTATAAATATTTTAGCAAAAATGACAATTTCAGCAAGACTTCGTTGGCTGATTGAAATTAATTTTTTATATATGTATGATGTGAATTCCACTTTCAATTTAAGCAAAGTTCATATGACATCATCGGTATCTTATAAAGACCTCTTGGCACAACGCACGGAGCTGGAGCAAAAAATTGCGGAAGCACGTGCATCTGAAATTGCAGATGCATTGAGCAAGATTCAGACTCTGGTTTCAGAGTACGGTCTTTCGCCTGATGATGTTTTCCCAGCGAAGAAGCAAAAAACAACATCGCGCTCAGTCGTTGAGCCTAAGTACCGTGACCCAGTCACTGGTCAAACATGGACTGGGCGTGGAAAGCCTCCGCTGTGGATCAAAGACAAAGATCGTGCTCAATTTGAGATTAAGTGATATCTGCCTTTCGTAAAAAAGCCACTCATCAGTGGCTTTTTTCTTTTCAAGAATGTAATTTTTTCGCCATTTATTTATGACTCGAATTAGTTATTTTTATTACACAGCTGTATAGCAAATTCTTCAGAATTAAATTCTTACTAGATTTTCTTGGAAAAACAGTCATGTGCGATATATGCATGTAACATTATTTGGCGAACTCTTCGACTAATTAAATTTACCGCCTTAAGGAGAAGACCATGGATCCGCAAAAGCAAAGAGCCTTTGGTGTTTTTAAGCCTATTGGTCATATAGTAGCCTCCTTTCCTAACAGCAACTTAGCGCAGCAAGGGAAGAATGAACTGGAGGTGCTAGGCATAGCGTCGGCAGATATTCACAGTTACACAGATACGGAAATGCTAGCGCAAATTGATGCTGATTTAGATCGAGCTAGCCCTTTGGCCGGCGTAGGCCAAGAACTCAATTTGATCAAGGCTCACCGTGTATTAGCTGAGCACGGTTATCACTGGCTGGTTATACGCGTTATCGACGATAGTCAGGCTCGGCTTATTGCTGGAAAACTCTGCACTTCTGGCGCTGAACGTGCTCAACTCTATGGCAGATTTATGATAGAAGAGTTAATTTCCCACCCAACCGATTTACCTCAAGTTAAAGATTCTCCTGACAGTGGCTTAGATGCACAAACACCATCAGGGACTGAAGAAGAGAGAGCTTTAATCCGTCCTAAAGGTGGGCAATAGAAGACTGTGCAAACTCCCCATAGTTTGCAACTGGAGTTCATGATCGAATGCGCTTCAAATCTGCTTCACTCAGCCGCGCTGCCCGCGATGGCAGCTGAAATAGAGGTGGTTTTAGTGGATCTCTTCCTTGGTCAATCACCAGTTGATCCCATTTTTCTTTGATGGTTTCAAACGTGGAGTCCAAGTAGTCATTGGCGCTAGCGTAGTCAACACCTAACTGTTTGGCTGCAACGAGCAAATTCTCTACTGTGGCTCCTGCATCACCATTTCTACGCAAACCCATGGACAAAGCTGACACGCTCATCACTACGCCTCCAGCTGGCGCGTAGGGTGCGATGTCATACGCAGGAGCAAGCCTCCAACCCTGCGGGGTACGCAAAAACCCGTGATTTCTTGGATGGTCGTCCCCGTTGCCGATAAGGACGTTAAAAACCATACGCCGCCATAATTCCGTTAGGTGCCCCTCAACTCTCCACCTGCTTGCATTCATTGCAAGGCCGATATAGGTCCGGTTTGGATTGTCTCGTTGAGCCGCTGCGGCCCCCAGCACCGTTGCAGCACTCGCAAAGTGTAGACGCTGAGATTGACCGTCCTCCTGCATGAAGCGGTCGAAGCGCTTCACCAAGACCGCACCGCGCTGATTTCGATGGATGTACTCAACCTCCGCTGCATTAATGCCGCACAGGCGCGCCAGCCGCATACTGACAAATTCTCGCAGCGTGGCCGACGGGTCATCTTGTCTGCCGGAAAACTTGGCAATCCACTGCTGTCCTTTGTGCAGCACAGTCATTTTGGGACGCTCCCCACCAAGGCTGGTGGAGATACCTCCTTCTACCCTGGCTACGACGTGTGCACTTGATTGAGCTGGGTCGAGCTCATCCATGGCATCAAACATAGCTTGCGACGAATGCGGCACAAAGCTGACTTTATAAGCAATGTTGTCGCAGACCTCCAAAGCCCCAACTGCATCCCCAGGAGAGAACTCCAGTGCATCCAAATTGCTTAGGCTCGTGACACTGCGACGACGTAAAAGCATGTCGAGACCAAAACCCTCGGGCTTTATGTCTCTAAAAATGTCATGCAACCCTTCGTAATCAGTCGTCTTGCAAATACTGTTGAAGCGCCCTAACTGATGCTGATCCAGCGTCATGGCTTTAGGTAGATCTTTATAGCCATGTCCATAGCGAAACACACCCAGCGGCCGCCCTCCTGAGTCACTAAGCTGATACTCGCCCACCGCTATAGGCTCAGTCTCTCCCGGGAGCCATAGCCAAACAGGTTTAATAGTCTTCATGTACTTCTGACCTTCTCTCTCACTCTCATTGGCTGTGTAGCCTCCAAAAGCGCAAATTCGTGGTCATTCAGTCCCACCTTCTTGATGCTCTGGATGTAGTCATCAATCAGGTCTACCGCCCATAGCACCTTAAGCACAAATCCCAGTTGCACACTCACCGAGCCGGCCTCCAAGCTGGAGATGGTTCGCTTAGAAATATTGCAGCGTTGAGCAAGTTCATCCTGAGTCCAGCCACGAACGATTCTCGCCGTCCGCACTTTAGTGGCCAGTATTTTTGCGGCGTCTTCAGCTTCAAATGGCAGCATGGCTGTATCAGATGACTTTTTCATGAGTGCATCATAGCAAAGTGCGTTTAAGTGCTTCATAAGGCAACTAAAGACGTTTTAAACGCAATTTGCTTTCTTGCGCATAGCGGAAGTGTTTATCGTCTGAACTCTAAAACGATTCAATACCCGCTGATTGATTAGGCTTCAAACCTTGGTTTCCTAGCGCTCAGCACAGTCACAGTGTGGCCGATGTTTTCCTCGCCGTTCGGTTGTGTGCACAGACTGTCTCTACAAGTGAGCTCACACGATGCAAATTTCCTGCTGCACAACGCTAAGAGCAAGCAAACCAAAGCGAAGAGGTGCGCCGCTGAATGGGTTGGGCCTCAAGCGGGTCAGCCAGGTACAAAACATCCCAAAAAACAGGCTTGAATTAAGCCTGTTATCTACACAAGGACGTTGAGGAATGACCTGTGTGACACATATAAGCACATGATCAACATCATGCGGTTCACGTGCCTGGTGCACTTGCTGGTCACAGTAGTTACTGCAACTGCAACTGCAAGGTCAAGGAGCTGTCGATAACCAGCGCCTGCTGTACGTGACTCTGCTGTAGCAGAGGCTTCCTCTGAAGGCTTAAACGGCGATGCGCATCCGCAGGCCCTCTACTCCACTAGACAAGAAGTACGCACCGATGCATTTCGCTTCATTCAGATGCTTTACAACTCTTTCCACAGACATTCGTCGCGGATGGCTTGTCTGACACAGGCTTGAGAGCCACAGCTGTGTGAGTCCGGCAGCAGTCTGGCCGGTTCAAGCAGACTTCCTTCATCTAAATCCGCATGAGTGCAGAGGGCTGCCGCCTGGCACAGCTCTCAAAGCCACCATTACCACACAAGACCTGAGTAAGCAAGCCGATAGAAAAGTAATTCTTGAAAACTTTTTAGCATTCGTCTGCAAAGTGAGTCCAGAGGGTACAGCAAAAAAACTGTGGCAGTAAATGCTGCTGGTGCCTAACGTGGGCTTTTTTACTCCCTCGTATTCAAAAGCAAGTCTTTGTAATTATTCTTTCATTTTCTATATTTTGCTGCCAACCTTGTTTTTAATTAATGTTTTTTAACAATCCTAACAATAGGCGTACCTATAAGGCTACTATGAAACAACCATTTGAATGCCGCTTAAGAGCTTTTCTAGCTGAAATTGAAGTCGCAGATCGTGTATCTAGCAGACAAGAGGCGCTAGATCTAGTCTTAAAAATCTGGATTGCAACAAATCTAAACTATGGAACTCCAGAAAGCGATTTGCTAGCACTACGTAGGATGCGTCTTTGCGCTGAGGATGGTTGGCGGGATCTTGAGAAAGACCCCTGCTATCTAGATAGTCCCGAGCGAAGTGGTCTTCGACTTCATCTTCACCATGATGGAACAATAGTACTTCAAAATAATTCAGACCACACGGCGCGCATAGTATTTACAAAGCTAGGTGCTAGTGCATTACATTTAAACGCGTAGTTGTTTGTTTAAGAAAATACTACTTAGGGTTTGTGTTTTGCACGCTCAACCTTAATTTTCTAGTCAATTATTATTGTTATTCACTAAAGTTTTTAGCTGAAAATAGGGCCAAAGGCCCCTAGGTTTTTCACTCAGTAATGGTTACTGGCCGAATTTGCGCTTTGCATCGTTTACGCAAGCGTCTTTGGCATCACCGGACATAGCATCGCAACGCTCTTTAGCGGCCTTGTAATCTGCTTCACGTATTTTTTGATCTGCATCTTTGCGGGCTTCTGAAACATCGGATTTTTTGTCGGTTGCATTTTTATTTGACTCCATGCGAGTCTCTGCAACCTTTGCGGATTCGAGAGCCTTCACATGCGCGGCCTTCGCGTCCTTACTGCACACGTCCTTAGCGTTGCCGGTCAGATCGTCGCACTTTTCTTTTGCAACGTCATATTCTGCATCAGCCTTAGCTTTTGCCAACTTGTTTCGATTTCCTTGCGTGTCGTCTGAACGGTGATTTAGTTCAGCTTTCGATACTTTCTCACGTCCGCTCGCTTCTTTTTCACAGACATCTTTTGCATTTCCCTTCAACGACTTACATTGCTCTTTTGCCGCTTTATATTCAGAGGCGATTCGCGTGCTTTCTGCGCCATGCTCCTCTGGGGTCAAAGCAAATGCAGACGATGCCATTAGTGCAGCTGCACTTACCGCGATGAGTTTTTGAGTGAATTGCATTGGAACTCCTTAGACAGTTTTCATTAGCAAAATTTACAGAATGCTTCATTTATGGCATCTGCAATAATAGTAACCACTAACAAGTGATACATGACGAACTGTACACATACACCTATTGCCAGCTTGTCGGGCATGCAGGCTTATGTCCGTGGGCTTGAACCTACATAAATCTATATAGCTCTATATATGGTTCACCAATAACTACCACGCTATTAACTCAACACCGCTCTCTTCATTAAACAGAAAAATGGAAAACGCTCGATTAACGACGTAGAAATAGCTGCGAGATTTGGACATCGGGAAATGTGTAAAAGTGCGTTATAGCCTGTCATGAAATGAAAATATCTATCACTAAGCCATCCTCATTATCTTGACTCCAATCTAAGAAGCGTAAGTCCTACAGCCTCAGATAAAGGTTAGATTCACCCTAAATACACACCCAACCTAAGGAGCACATAAATGAAAGATGACAAAAACCCTGACCTAAAGCCGTTTCACCCCGATGACGCAAAGCCAGGGGCAAATCCCAACAACCCTGCGGACCCTAACGACCCACGCAATCCTCAAAGTCCCAACCCATCACTGCCTGAGAATGAAGAAATGGACCCTGTGGGAAAGCCATATCCTGAACAAGGACCCGACAATCCGGACAACGAGCCAAACATCCCTGAAGATTCTGAGTCAGAGCGGATAGTTCAGCCGGATGCCCCTAATCCATAGATTTACCAAACCAACCCGCACATTGCGGGTTCTTTGAGTGCTCTAAAAATATCGACACCCGACTTCTGCTCGAGAATACAGTTTTAAAGAGAGTCAGAAACAATCAGAATATTATTAAATGATATTCTTTTTTATTTTTCGAGAAACAAAATCAGGCCTAAAGCTACGAAATCTATGCTTCTTAAGCATAAACTGAAAATCAAAATTCATGAAAATAAATCTCAGATAGATAAAATAAATTGCAACACCTTAGCAAGAGGTTTATTCAATATCATTAATAAATTTTGTAATTTATATGGTTATTTTGTGACAAAACCCCCTCTTGAACTTCAAATGTAGTAGATAAGACCACCTATCTGAAGGAGATGAGACTACTTACAGAAGACAGATAATTAATCAATATAGAGAAATTATTAAACTTTTTGGAGATAAATAATGCCCAAGTCAAAAATCACTGGAAAAAGTTCAAAAGCTAATACTTTCCTAGGCAACGCTGGTGAGCTGCAGCAGCAGTCACAAGGCAATCACCCTGCCCTAACCACGCAGCAGGGCATTGTGGTCCCTGATAACCAAAATTCGCTGACCAGTTTTAACCACGGCCCGGCTCTCTTGGAAGACTTTATTCTTCGGGAAAAAATCACGCACTTTGACCATGAACGCATTCCTGAACGAATAGTTCATGCCCGAGGATCAGGTGCTCACGGCTACTTTGAGTTATCAGACTCATTAGCGGAATTCACTACAGCGAAGGTGCTCACAGAGACGGGCAAACGGACTCCTATCTTTGCGCGGCTGTCGACGGTAGCTGGCGGTGCTGGATCGGTTGACACACCAAGAGATGTCCGTGGGTTTGCAATCAAGTTCTACACAGAACAAGGTAACTGGGACTTGGTGGGCAACAACATTCCAGTGTTCTTCATTCAGGATGCAATGAAGTTTCCCGACTTAGTACATGCCGTAAAGATGGAGCCAGATCGAGGGTTCCCCCAAGCAGCTACAGCCCATGACACCTTTTGGGATTTCATCTCATTAATGCCGGAATCCTTACACATGATCATGTGGGCGATGAGCGACCGAACAATCCCACGCAGCCTGCGTATGGTTGAAGGTTTTGGAGTACACAGCTTTCGGTTGATCAATGCTGCAGGCGAGAGCACCTTCGTGAAGTTCCACTGGCGGCCCGAGCTGGGCATTCAGTCCACCTTGTGGGATGAGGCAGTCAAGCTGCAAGCTGCAGATAACGATTTCCATCGTCGAGACCTTTTTGAGTCCATTGAAGCGGGGCATCCGCCAGCCTGGGAATTAAGTGTTCAACTGTTCACACAAGAAGATGCTGATGCCCTGCCCTACGACCACCTTGACCCTACAAAAATCATTCCTGAGGAAGTCATACCGCTACGCAAGATCGGTCGCTTTGTTTTAGATCGATGGCCAGACAACTTTTTTGCTGAAACTGAGCAAGTGGCATTTTGTCCTGCCAACGTTCCACCTGGCATTGACTTCTCCAACGATCCCCTTTTGCAAGGGCGCTTGTTTTCCTACTTGGATACACAGCTATCAAGGCTTGGAGGTCCCAACTTCACGCAGATTCCAATTAATGCCCCTCAATGCCCATTCGCTCACCACCAGAGAGATGGACATATGCAAACGGAGGTTCCGAAAGGCCGCGTAGCTTATGAGCCTTCTAGCTTACAGCCCGACAGCCCGCTGGCTTCCGCTGAAAGAGGTTTCAAGCATTTCAAGGGGCCCACTGCGCAAGCAAGCAAAGGCCGCATTCGGCCGGAAAGCTTTGCAGATCATTACAGCCAAGCGCGAATGTTCTATCGAAGCCAAAGCGAAGTTGAGCAGTCTCACATGGTGAGTGCACTGGTGTTTGAACTCTCAAAAGTTCAAACACCACATGTACGCTCAGCTGTTGTGAGTCATTTACTCGTTATCGACAAAGGCTTGGCTCAACGTGTTGCCAAGGGTTTGGGTTTGACTTCTTTGCCAGCAGTCGCAAAGCCGTCAGTGAATCCAATTGATTTAGCACCCAGCCCCGCAACAAGCATCATCGGTCGAATGAAACCCACCTTGGAAGGGAGGAGCATCGCGATTCTTGTCGATGACGACTCAAACGCAGAAACGATTGCTGCGCTGCAGTCAGCACTCATAGCTGAGAAGGCAATTGTCAAAATCATCGCCCCCAAAATTGAGGGCGCAACTCTAAGTGATGGGAAGCACCTCCCAGCTGATGGTCATTTGGCCGGTTCCCCCTCGGCGCTCTTCGACGCCGTGGCTTCTGTTTTGCCCCTTGCTTCCGGAGAAAAGCTCTCAAAAGAATCCGCCGCTCAAGATTGGTTTCGCGACGCATTTGGTCATCTAAAGGCAATTGCGGCTTGTAAAGGGACCCACATCATCTTGAGAGCGGCCGCAGTCAAACCGGACCAAGGTTTTTTTGCACCAGAAGACGTAGCGGATTTCATTAATGGCGCGAAAGGCCGTTACTGGGAGCGAGAATCCAAAGTTCGTCCGGATATTTAATATGACTCATTGAAAAATAATTTCAAAAAAAGCCCGAGTGATTCGGGCTTTTTAGTTTTCCAATTAAGGCTTACCTGGCTGTCCATCAGGATTCGGAATTGGAGTAGACGCATTTGGTGAGTTTTCTGCGGGCGCCAATGGAGACGATGGCTGGTTCGAAATTGGTGGATTGGGCTCCGAGGGTGTGGGTTTGCAGGCCGCCAAAGTCAATGCTCCAAAGAAAACTACTGGAAGAAATATAAATCGCATAAATTGCCCCTAAGTTGATCTGAAAATTAATTCTATTTATTATAGAAACTTAAAAATTATTTTTCTTGTTAAAACAACTTGAGCACATGTAAGACAAAATCTAAAAATTCTCTGCAATTTCCGCCAAGTTCACACAGACCTAATAAATCAATAATTCTGCCGAGGCAAGCTTTGCATCATAGAATTTGAAAGAAATAGTAAGAGTGCTCCACTTTCTACTAACAATTTTTTAAGAACAAAACGACTTTTACTGACGCCGACACTTTCAGACACGGCCTACATTAAAAGACAAATGTATGAAAAACCTATCTTAAGTACTCAATCTGCTCTGTTTCTAGATTTTGATGGGACGCTGGTAGATTTAGCCGAAGAGCCGTGCAGTATTCAAGTTCCAGCATTTCTCTGCCAGCTGCTAAATGACATTAACGAACAATTGAGCGGCTCCCTGGCCATCATATCCGGAAGGCAAATTGAAGTGCTAGACCATTTTCTTAAACCATTAAAAATTGCGACCGCAGGCGTACACGGCATAGAACGAAGATGCTCCAAAGGATTGATTCATGGAGTCAAATATCCAAAATATGATTTTTTGTTTAAAGCGTGCATTAAGCTAATTGAAGCTTTTCCATCTCTCGTCTTAGAACAAAAAATAATGTCTTTAGCATTGCATTTCCGAAAAGCACCAGAATTAGAAAAATTATGTAGAGATGTTTTTGAAAATGCAATTAAAAACAAACCAGAATTTACATTAATTTCAGGGAAATACGTTATCGAAATTATGCCGAATGGTTTTTCTAAAGGTGCGGCAATACTAGATTACATGAAAGAGAAACCTTTTATGGGAAGAACACCAGTTTTTATTGGTGATGATCTTACTGACGAGACTGGTTTTGAAGCTGTGCACTGCTGCAACGGCATCTCTATCAAGGTCGGAAGTGGTCAAACTAATGCGCAGCATAGATTCAATAATGTGGCTGAAGTTCATAAGTGGTTATTATTGAATAGTGATTTTTTAAAAAAGAAAGATAATAACTAAATGAACCGTCTCGTAGTAATTTCAAATCGTGTGGCTAGTTCTAACAAGCCTGCTTCAGGAGGTCTCGCAATTGCGATGGAAGAGCTCCTGCAAAGAAGGGGCGGTATTTGGTTTGGTTGGAGTGGTGACATTGTAGATAGTGAAACTCCAACTTCAGACCGAATTCACATAAATCAAGATAACTTAATAATTCGAATAACAATCGATTTAACTCAGCAACAACATGACAGCTATTACCGTGGATTTAGCAATGATGTCCTCTGGCCTGTATTTCACAACCGTGTAGATTTAGCTAAATTTGATAACTTTAGTTTTGAAGGCTACCAGTTTGTGAACAAAATGTTTGCTTTGGCCATTCAAAAGTTTTTAAGAAAAGACGATATTGTATGGATACACGACTATCATCTTATTCCATTAGCGAGTGAGCTTCGTGAACTTAATTGCCATCAAAGAATTGGCTTTTTCTTACATACTCCGCTGCCTCCCCCAATTATTTTGGAAACTATTCCACAGCATCGAGCATTAATGGATGCTCTAGCTGCATATAACCTTATTGGCTTTCAAACAATCCAAGACGTAGATCATTTCAGAAGCTATCTTGAAAAACGGAAAACCACTTATTTTTCTAATAAAGCATCCAATGAATGCTATTCAATAGAACTGAACTATAAAGATTTTCCAATAGGAATCGATACTGAAAATTTTATTGAATTTTCCTCGCAAAATGCAGCTACTGATGCATGCCAAGAAATAAAGCAAGAATATTCACAACGACGCCTAATTATCGGAGTCGACCGTCTGGATTATTCCAAAGGTTTGATCCATCGTGTACAAGCTCTAAAAGAATTATTTCGTATTTACCCAGAGAATCGCAAATCTGCAACGTTAATACAGGTGGGGTCACCAACACGTGAGACAAATCTTGCCTATATTAATGTGCGAGAGGAATTCGAGTCGTTATGTGGAGCAATCAATGGCGATTTTGGTGAGCTGGACTGGGTGCCAATTAGATATCTTCACCAAACTCTTTCTCGAGAGAAACTAGCTGGATTTTATCGAGCCGCGTCTGTTGGGATGGTTACCCCCTTAAGGGATGGGATGAATCTTGTTGCTAAAGAATATGTTGCCGCGCAAAATAAGGAAGACCCTGGGGTGCTTATTTTGTCGCAATTTGCAGGTGCCGCAGAGCAAATGAAGGAAGCATTGCTTATCAACCCTTATGATATTAAATCAACGGCAAATGCGATTCAGCTAGCCCTAAAAATGTCTAAACGAGAACGTATTGAACGACATCAGTCTTTACTACAAGTAATTGTGGAGAAGAATGTACATTGGTGGTCATCTGAATTTCTAAATGCGTTGATATCGGGAAAGCAATTAGTATCAAATCGAGAAAATTTAATAAAATCCTTGTCAGCTGAAGCTGACATTACTTGAGCTATTTTTCTTGCAAAAAATTCTTATTAAATAAATTAGTATTGTCTTGTATAGTTTAAAACTATACTATCTATTTATTCAAAATAACCATGCAGCAATATATCCTCAGTGAAAATATTAATATCTTTATAGATAAAGATAAATTGCAAACGATTTTGAATAATCCGGAAAAAGCGTCGCAATTTAATAGATTCCGAACACTTATAGAGCACGGTCTAGATCAACTTCCTTTTCCTGGTTCTGGCCGAACGTTAGAGCGGTGGAAAACTCTTGCAAAGATCGGCTCCACTAACCTCAGCCTCGCAAAACTTTACGAAGGGCACACAGACGCGCTGGCCATCACAGCTGAGTTGGAAGCACCATTGCTCTGGGAAGGTCAAGCTTGGGCGGTATGGTGTGCAGAGCCACCGAATATGCGCGTGTGTGCACATGGTGACTTTCGCAATCTATCGATAGGTAATGGCACTGAAGTAAAACTGACGGGCACTAAACCTTGGTGCTCAGGGGCCAGTGTTGTCGACAATGCATTGGTAAGTTGCTGGCTACCAGATGGACGTCGATGCCTTGTCGCGTTGGCAATGAATCAGTCAACTATCGCAATCAATAGCAGTAAATGGAATGCAGTTGGAATGGCTGACAGCTCAAGTGCCGAAGTATCTTTTGAGGAGACTGCAGGCATCTTGGTTGGATCGCCTGAGAGCTACTTAACCCGTCCTGGATTTATTCACGGCGGAGGCGGCGTCGCTGCCTGCTGGTACGGTGCTGCTAAAAGAATTGCTTCGTACTTACATCAAACAACTATTGCAACCAAAGAAGATTCATATAGGCTGGTCCATCTCGGCGCGATAGATGTTGCTTTAAGTAGCGCAGCTGCCTTGCTGACGGAGGCTGCTCACCAAATTGATCTGAGGCCCACGGAGCCATGTACGTTGGAGGTTACTAGGGCCCGGCTTGCGGTTGAGGACGCCGTGAATGAAGTACTGAGGCGTGTTCCACGAGCGCTTGGTCCGGGTCCTCTTTGCACGGACAAAGATCTTGCGCAGTTGATCGCAGATCTGCCAATATTTGTTCGGCAGAGCCATGCAGAACAGGATCAAGCAGCTTTAGGGCGCCTTATCGTAAAAGCACGGCCTGACCCATGGACTCTTTGAAGCCTCGGATCATTGAGGGTGTAGGAACTCCAGAAGCAAGCTGGCAACACTGGCTGGCCGGCAAAGGCTTTCCACAGTTTGCAGCATCACAAATGCTCAGCGAGTGCCAGCGAATGGTGATAGTTGCTCCGCACCCGGACGATGAAGTGCTAGGTGCGGCAGGATTCATTCAACTCAGTGCACGGAACAGTTTGCCTTGCACCATAGTTTCCGTGACTGATGGCGAGGCAAGCCACCCAAATTCTTTACTTTGGACACAAGAAGAGCTACGCCTTAAACGCATACAGGAGAGTACCCGAGCCCAACGTTTCTTAGCGCCTAAGTCGCAGTTTTTGCGGCTCAAAATTCCTGACGGCAAACTGGTAGAGCATAGGTCTGAGCTACTGGCTGCTCTAGAGACAATACTGAAACCATTCGACGCAGTCTTTTGCACATGGCGATATGACGGACATCCCGACCATGACGTAACGGGACAAATTTGTGTAGAACTTTGCCAAAAAATTGGCAGCAAATGCTTTGAAATTCCAATCTGGGCATGGCATTGGGCCTCCCCGTCTGACCCTCGCATTCCTTGGAACCGTGCAGTTGTTTTGCCTCTTACATCCGAGCAGCTCGCTTTAAAGCAGCAAGCACTGGCATGTTTTCAAAGTCAGTTGATACCAGATCCAACGACAGGAAAGGATGCCATTCTCCCTAGTTGGGCAGTACGTCGGCTTATGCGCCCATTTGAACTGGTGTTCACATGATCAATCCCGCGCACTTTAACAACCTGTATCAAGCCGATGCAGATCCGTGGAACGTGACCTCTGACTGGTACGAGCGGCGCAAGCGTGAACTTGTATTGGCCAGCCTTCCGCGAGAGCGTTACCGCCACGGTTTCGAACCTGGATGCGGGAATGGAGAAATGACAATGAGACTGCTAGATCGCTGTGACCAACTTTGCGCAGTGGATTTCTCCGAAAAAGCAGTCCAACTGTGCATTAAGCGTACGGACCACGTACCTGAAGAACGCCTAGATTTAAGGACCATGCCGCTGCCTTTTAGTTGGCCTGACGTACCGCACGAAGGTTTTGATCTCATTATCGTCTCGGAAATTGCTTACTACTTTGATGATGAGGCGCTCGCCCGTTTCTATGAACGGAGCATCAGTTCTCTTTCCCCTGGTGGACATCTCCTCATGTGCCATTGGCGTCACCCTGCGCATGATCGTCAGCAGAATTCTGAAACGCTTCATCAGCGTCTAAAAGAACATCCGCATTTGTTCTCTATCCTCCTCCTTCAAGATTTAGATTTTGAAATAGGTGTCTGGATAAAGCATGTGAAGGAAGAATCATGATCGGAGTCTGCATACCTGCCCATAACGAGGAAAAACTCATAGCCGATTGTTTACATTGCATATTCACGGCTGCATCCCATCCCGACCTCAATGGAGAGTCGGTAAAAGTCGTTTTGGTACTGGATAGTTGCCAAGATATGACCCCAGTAATCGCCATGAAATGGCCTGTCATTTCTTTAGAAACGCCCGTGCGCAATGTCGGTAAAGCCCGGGCCTTAGGCGCCGAGTACCTATTGAAACATGGCGCCAGATGGCTTGCTTTTACAGACGCAGATACTTGCGTCTCCTCTCGATGGTTAGCTGACCAGCTTTCGCTACAAAGCGACGTGGTATGTGGAACGGTAGAAGTTGATGACTGGTCCGACCATGGGAAGCACGCAAAGAATAGTCAGAAGCATTTTGAATCCACTTATATTGATAATGACGGCCACAGACACGTACATGGTGCGAATCTTGGTATTTCTGCCTTTCATTATCAGAGAGCAGGAGGCTTTGAACCTCTAGTGTGCGGCGAGGACCAAGCACTAGTTGATAGGCTAAGTATTCTAGGAGCGCATATTGCATGGAGTGCGCTGCCACGCGTGAGAACAAGCGGACGGGCATTTTCGCGTGTCGAGAACGGTTTTGCTGGAGCGCTAAGACAAGCATGGTGCGAATCTAACGACGCAGAAAATATGTGAAATCATGTGCTTTTTGTAAAATTAATTAAAAATAAAAATATATTATCTATACGACCCTTTTACCCACAACACCAGTTCAAATAATTACACATCCTATCGGTATTTGTCTTACAGAGGCAAAGTTCTTTATCGAATAAGATTGCCTTATGGAAAAACACCCTGAAATTTCTCCAGGACAGGTTCCAACTTCCTCGTCCAAAAATCGTTTTGCAACCAAGCGAACATTAGTCGTTGCTGCTATTGTGCTTGCAATCGTTTTGTTGGTAATGCTCGCTCCTTGGTAGATATATTTCTGCTACAAGAACGCTAGTTACACGATTTTTTCTTAGCTATTAGGATTATAAAATGAATGATATCGTTGCACATCAAAGTAATATGAGCCTTGATCATAACAAGTTAAATGCCGCCAAGAAAAGTTTAGATCAAGGGGCTGTTACGCCAGATTCAATCGAATCTCGCAAAGAGATTATTAAGCTTCTCAACGATTCATTGGCGACAGAGATAGTATGTGCGTTACGGTATAAAAGACATTATTTCACCGCAACAGGCCTTGAATCAGTTCCAATTGCCGAAGAATTTCTTCTTCACGCAAATGAGGAGCAAGCTCATGCTGACAAGATAGCGAAGCGTATTGTCCAGTTAGGAGGCGAACCAGACTTTAATCCGCAAACTTTGTTGGCGCGAAGCCATGCAGAATACAACGATCCGCTCGATTTACATTCGATGATTCGTTCGAATCTAGTTGCGGAACGCGTCGCAATTGAGGCTTATACGCAAATGATAGATTTGATCGGTAACAAAGATCACACAACTCGACGCATCCTTGAGCAAATCCTAGAAGAGGAACAAGAGCATGCAGATGAATTAGCAGACTGGATGCGTAGAGCAAGTTAGTCGAAGAATTCAGCGAGCGAGGCTGCCCCTAGGAAGCGCCATCTTGGCCGCTTCAATCACCTCCTCCTCAGTCGTGCGTTTATTGTCCTGAAGCGCAAGAACCCCCTCATCGATCGTTCCTGGAATGATTGGCACCAAGACAAGCACATCACGTTTTTGGCCCAGTCTGTAGGCACGATCTTCTGCCTGGCGCATCAGCGCCGGTGTCCAGGGCATGGATGCAAACGCCACGATATTTGCTGCAGTCAATGTGATGCCCACTCCAGCAGCCATGGTTGAGCCGATAAAGACTTTGACCTCTGGATCATCTTGGAACGCATCTACGGCGGCCTGACGGCGTTTAGCGGAGTCCGCCCCCACTAGACTGACACAGCGTATCTGCAAGGCGCTTAGGGTTGTTAATTTCCACGCAAATCTGACCCGCTGGGGATGCGGATAAAAACTTGGACTGGTTTTTATGCGGCTAGACCAAGTTCTTGT
>ENA-OFCF01000608-OFCF01000608.1-metagenomes-genome-assembly--contig:-NODE-608-length-15530-cov-2.824297_pt1 | contig 15530 bp, 21 predicted proteins | sample MGYA00153387_OFCF01 | MGnify analysis MGYA00153387
CGTAAGTATATGAACCTGGAACAAAATAGAAATGAAGATTGGATGAAGTTGAAAGTAAGTGAAACCAAACAACACATTAATAAAATAAAATTAGGTGGTGGCAAAAAGGCAATTGATAAGCAACACGAAAAAAATAAATTAACTCCAAGAGAACGTATAGAATTTTTAATTGATGCCAACAAACCATTTATTGAATTAGGCAGTTTTGCAGGCTTTGAAATGTATGAAGCTGAAGGTGGTTGCCCTGCAGGTGGCACTGTTGCAGGCATGGGTTATGTAAGTGGTAAGCAATGTATTATTGTTGCCAACGATCAAACAGTAAAAGCTGGGGCTTGGTTTCCTATTACGGGCAAAAAGAATTTGCGTTTGCAAGAAATTTCTATGGAAAATAAATTGCCGATTATTTACTTAGTAGATAGTGCTGGTGTTTACCTACCAATGCAAGATGAAATTTTTCCTGATAAAGAACATTTTGGTAGAATATTTAGAAACAATGCCAAAATGAGTGCCATGGGTATTACACAAATTGCTGCTGTAATGGGTGCATGTGTAGCTGGTGGTGCCTACTTACCTATTATGAGTGATGAAACATTAATGGTTGAAAATAATGGTAGTATTTTTTTAGCAGGAAGTTATTTAGTAAAAGCTGCTGTGGGAGAGGATATAGACAATGAAACATTGGGTGGTGCTGTAACCCATACAGAAATTAGTGGTATAGCAGATTATAAATTTGCTACCGAGCAAGAATGTTTGAACCATATAAAAAAAATATTTAGCAAATTGGGCGATCAACCCAAAGCTGGCTTTAATAGAGTGGCATCTTTACCACCATTTAAAGAGGAAAATGATTTGTATAGCATTATGCCAGAGGGAAATGCTAAGCCTTATAACATGAGAGATATTATTGAACGGATTGTAGATAAAAGTGAAACTGTTGCAAACGAAAGTTCGTTAGATGAATATAAACAAGATTATGGTAAAACCATTTTATGTGGCTATGCAAGAATTGATGGTTGGGCAGTAGGAATTGTAGCCAATCAACGCCTAATTACAAAAAGTAAAAAAGGTGAAATGCAATTGGGTGGAGTAATTTATAATGATAGTGCTGATAAAGCAGCAAGATTTATTATGAATTGTAATCAGAAAAGAATTCCCTTAGTTTTCTTGCAAGACGTTACGGGTTTCATGGTTGGCAGTCGGTCCGAGCATTCGGGGATTGCGAAAGACGGGGCAAAAATGATAAATGCTGTTTCAAATTCTATCGTCCCAAAATTTACGATAATTATGGGAAATTCTTACGGTGCGGGCAATTATGCGATGTGTGGAAAAGCCTATAATCCCAATTTTATTTACGCTTGGCACTCGGCAAAAATAGCCGTGATGGGCGGAGAACAAGCGGCAAAAACGCTTCTACAAACACAAATTGCTTCCATGAAAGCTAAAGGAAAAGAATTGACGAAGGAAGAAGAAGACGAAATTTTAAAGGGGATTATGGACAGATATAACGTTCAAACCACGCCATATTATGCCGCTTCCAGACTATGGGTGGATGAAATTATTGAACCTTTGGACACCCGAAAAGTGATTTCAAAAGGCATTGAAGCGGCAAATCACGCTCCGATCACAAAAGATTTTAAGGTTGGCGTTTTTCAGGTTTAGGAAATTAATTAGGATTTATCGAATAATCTATATAAATTTTACTTCCTAAAAACTAAAACTAATCTGTTATGAACAAAGTATTAAATTTAATTAATCACAAAGGCAATAACGTTACTATTATTGATGGTTCGAAATCAGTTTATGATGCCTTAGAAATCATGGTTCAGAAAAATATTGGTGCTTTGGTCGTTTATAAGGAAGATAGTTTTGTGGGAGTTGTTACGGAAAGAGATTACGCCCAAAAAGTGATTGTGAAAGGCAAACATTCGCACGACACGCTGGTTTCAGAAATTATGGAATCGTCACCTGCAACTGTAAAATTTGAAGATACCATTGAAAGATGTATGGAACTAATGGCTGATAAACACATTCGATATTTGCCCGTTTTGGCAGATAATCACGTTGTTGGCTTAGTTTCGATGGGTGATGTTGTTCGTTATATCATTGAAGATCAAAAAGATACAATTAATCATTTGCAGAATTTTATTTCTGGAGGCGTTTGAAATAGTTAAAGCAGTTAAAAGGTTAAGGTTTGACTATCAAATTTAACTTTTTAACTGCTTTAACTTCTCTAATTACTTTAACTCATTTAAATATCAAACCCCGCCAAATCCTTAAATTCCGCCACTCTGTCCAGTAATTCCGTTTCTGATAAATTTATCAAACGCTCCGTACCAAATTTTTCTACGCAGAATGAAGCCATTGCCGAACCGTACACAATGGCACGTTTCATATTTTCAAAAGAAGTATCATCTGTTTTTGCTAAATAGCCAATAAATCCACCCACGAAACTATCACCCGCACCCGTTGGGTCAAAAACATCTTCTAAAGGTAATGCTGGACAATAGAACATTTTATCACCTTGGAACAATAAAGCACCGTGTTCTCCTTTCTTGATAATCAAGGTTTTAGGGCCCATTGCCATGATGGTTTTTGAGGCAGTTTTTAACGAATAATCACCTGAAAGTTGGCGAGCTTCTTCATCATTAATGCACAAAACGTCTACCATTTTCAAGACCGCTTTCAAATCATCCATCACAATGTCCATCCAGAAATTCATCGTATCCATTACAACTAATTTTGGACGATTTTCCAAACGGTCAATTACCGTTTTTTGAACCGCTGGCGTAAGGTTTCCCAACATCAAGTACTGACAATCCTGATATTCAGTAGGGATAATTGGGTCGAAAGTTCCCAACACGTTCAACTCTGTAATTAAGGTATCACGAGAATTCATGTTGTTATGATAACGACCCGACCAGAAGAAAGATTTTTCACCTTTTTTAATTTTAGAATTAATATTTTACTTTTATCAAAAAAGTTCAAACAACATTTCAAAACTTTCTATTGTACACTAAAAAGCTACAAAACGAATGTAAGAATTTATTTTGATTTAGCAAACATATAAAATAAATCTAAAAAAAATGACAAATATGTAATTATTTTTTACATTTGATATTTTGTTATTGCAGAATGCCTAAACATTTTAAAAATAGCGTTTTAATTTCACAAATTACACTTTGTATTAAAGAGTTAAGGAAAAATAAAAAAGTTTCTTTAGAAGTTTTTTATTTTGATACAGGTATTCATTTGGCAAGAATTGAACAAGGTAAACAAGATATTTCTGTTTCAACAATTTCAAAAATTTGTGATTATTTTGAAATTTCACTTAGCGATTTTTTTGCAAAAGTTGAAAATTTTCAAAAATAAAATAGTAAAAAGTAATTTAAACTTATGCTTAAAGTCAGGAGTTAAGTAGCAACAAATTATATTACAACCGCAGAGAAAGTGGCATTACCAAAATATCTAAAAAAGAATGGGACAAAATGGCAAAAATTTTGGACACTACTTTAGATGAAATTTATGAGCCAGAAGATGGTGTTTATGTCATTAATGGCGATAACGCTCATGGTAATTTTGGGAGTAATCATACATTTAATAACCATTCAGAGTTTGTTTTTGACACCATGAAAAAATACATTCAAAAATTGGAGGAGGAAATTGTTGGGTTGAAGAAGCGTTTGGAAGTGGGGAGTTGATGGTTGGTAGTTCTTGGTTGTTGGTTGCTGGTTGTTGGTTTTAAAATAAAAATCATTTTTTGAAATTCAATTCAAAAAGTTTGTGTTTTTGTTATTCAAATAATTTTATGCAATGCAAAATATTTTATCTAACTAAATTTGATAACTTTGTATAATAAATTTAAGATTATGCCTGAAATTTGTCGTTTTTACGGAATTATTATTTATATGTTTTTTAATGACCATAATCCACCCCATTTCAAAATTAAATATGCTGAATTTGAGGGTAATGTTTTAATAGAAAATGGAAGTTTGATTAATGGTGATTTTCCTGTTGGCAAATTAAAACTGGTTCAAGCCTGGGCAGAAATTCATAAAACTGAACTTTTAGAGATGTGGAATTCAAAAGAATTTCATAAAATCAATCCATTACAATAAATAGATATGCTTAAAGTAAACAAAATACTAGAAATAGAAAACTTTGCAATTATTTGTGAATTTAATAATGGTGTAAAAAAAAAGTTGAACGTATTGCCTTTAATTCAAAATCATTCACATTTACAAGGAATTGATTTGCTTCAAAATGAAATTGTTTTCAAAAAAGTAGCTGTTGGAGAAATGGGTGAGATTTTTTGGAAAAATATTATTACGTCAAAATCAAATGATTTGTGGAACTACGATATTTCACCAGAATTTATTTTTTATAATGGTACTGCTGTACGTTAATTTTTAGTTTATCAATACTTTGAAACTTAGATATAAAAAGTTTGTATCTTTGTTATTCAAAATAATTTCATGGAAAGCAACAATATTTTATTAAACTAAATTTGATAACTTTGTATAATAAATTTAACATTATGCCCGAAATTTGTCGTTTTTAAGGAATTATTATTTAAATGTTTTTTAAAGATCATAATCTGCCGCATTTCCATGTGGTATATGTTGATTATAAAGCGGTCATAAACATTGATGATGAAATTGTAGAAGGATTTATGCCAAAGCGTGCTTTAAAATTAGTTTTTGAATGGATGGAACTTCATAAAAGTGAATTAATAATTAGTTGGAATCTTGCCAAAGTTGGTGATTTACCGAACAAAATAGAACCTCTAAAATAATAATTATGAGCTTAGAATGGATTACAAAAGCATCTTATTTGAAAGATTATCAAATTATTTTAGAATTCAATAATAATAAAAAAGGTGTTGTAGATTTTAGGAAACACCTTAATCAAGAAATATTTGAACCGCTAAAGGATATTGTTTTTTTTAAAAATTTCAAATTAAACGATTGGACAATTGAATGGGAAAATGGTGCGGATTTTTCACCCGAATTTCTCCTTGATTTAGCAAATTAGATTTGCAAATGTTTCAGCCGTTTTTCAAGTATTTGCTCATAAATGCAAAATCTATCATAACTCATAACAGTATACTTGTGGAAAGATGAAAATCACATTTCAAAAAAAGAATGGTGCAAAGACAAGAATTTTAAACACTACTTTAGACGAAATTTATGAGCCAGAATATGGTGTATATGTTATTAATGGTGATAATGCGCATGGTAATTTTGGGAACAATCATACTTTCAACAACAACTCCGATTTTATTTTTGACACTTTAAAGAAATACATTCAAAAATTGGTGGAAGAAAATGATGCGTTAAAAAACAGTTGGAAGTGGAATGTTAGAAGCGGAGAGTTCGGAGATTGAAATTGGCAATTAAAATTGTTATAATAAAATAAAAATTATTTTTTACAATTGAAAATAAAAAGTTTGTGTTTTTGTTATTCAAATAAACGATATGAGTACAAGTGAAATAAAGCAAAAGTTACACACTATTATTGACAACAGCAATGCTGAAGATTTGAAAGGATTTTATATTCTTGTTAAAGATTATTTTAACAGTAGTGAAAATTCAAAAACGATTTGCAGATTCTGAAATTGACTCTAAATTGGGTAAAATTCACAGTCAAGCAGAAGATTAAAAAATTATTGAAAGTTGGAAAACATAGTAAAATCAGTTTATTGGACAAGTCGTGCTGTTAAAAATATAGAAAAAATCACACGATTTAATGCTAATTTGTATGGTTTTGAACAAGCAACTGATATTGCTATAGATTTTAGAAAATCTACTCAAATTCTTGAAAATTTGGAATTTGATTATTTAAAAGTTGGCAAAATTGATGTTGAGTTTTTACATTTAAAAAGAAATTACAGAAAACTAATTAACCATTATTGTTAAATTACTTACAGAGAAGGTACATCTAAAATTTATAAAAACAGAATTTTTGACACGAGACAAAATCCTTGTAAAAACATGTAAAATCCTAAATTCTAAATCCACTACTCTTTTTCATACCGCTCCATTTCACGGTCATAAAAAGCATTTGCCAGCACAAGCAATCCTTCCATTTCCTGGTTTAATTCGCCTTCGTCTAAATCTTCGGCTTCTTCCATAAACTCTACTTCATCATCTTTTAGATTGATTATAAATCTAGGATAATCCATATGAATGATAAATATGTCTTCAGGAAAATCGCTGTTGTCGCCTAATAAAAATTTTGGTAATTCCATTTTTAATTGAATTTATTATTTGTCAGATAAAATAACGGGTGTATTTTTTCCGTTCATAAAAATAATTTTTGTGTTTGGAGAAGCTGCCAGTTCTTTTTGTGCTTTGATTTGTTCATATTGCAGTTGTTTATCGGTTAAACCATCGGAAATAATCCGTTGCGCATCTGCAATTCCTTGTGCTTCAACTCTTTTTCGTTCGGCTTCTTGCTTTTCTTTTTGTAGCACAAAAGTCATTTTCTGAGCATCCTGTTCGGCATTAATTTTACTTTCAATTGTAATTTTTACTGATGCAGGAAGGTTGATGTTTCTTATTAAAAGTTGCTCTAAAACCAAACCTCTTTTTTTAAAATCTTCTTCAATACTTTTGAAAATTCGTTGTTGAAATTCATTTCTTTTTGTTGAATATAAAGCTACTGCGTCATAATAAACTGCGTTGTCCCGAATTCTTGTTCTTGTAATTGGACGTACAATTTTTGCAGAGTAATCCAGACCGATTTCTTTATAGATTTTTGGTGCATCAGAAGGCAGCACACGATATAAAACTGTTAAATCTATAATTACTTCCAAACCATCGTTGGACAAAACGCGGATGGCATCGTCCCCATCTTTATCACCCTCGTCATGAATGGCAGACATGGTATAATTTTGGGTTTGTGTGTCAAATATTGTCACATCAACTAATGGATTAATGATACTTAAACCACTTTCTAAAACTTGGTTTTGAACACTTCCGTAAAGCGACTGTACTCCAACTTTTCCAGCGTCAATTTGTTTGAAAACTGAACTCAAAACTCCAAGAAAAATAATTGCTAATCCAATAATTTTAATAGTGTTTGCAAATTGTGTAAATTGATTTAAACTGCTTTTTAACGAAAAACTAATAATTAGTAAAACAATTCCAAGAATAACAAATAGTATCATTTTTTTAAATTTATTTAAGTATGTAATTATACGTTTAGATAGGATTTAAGTTACAAATATTTAAAAATTTATTTATTGGAATTTTCATTTACCAATTTTCTGGTCAATTTAGAAAATCGAATATATAAAAACAAAGCTGCAACCGAAAGTCCAGCCAAGAGTCCAATCCAAATTCCAGCTGCTTTTAAATTGGTGTGTAATCCTAAATAATAGGAAATAGGAAAACCAACTATCCAATAGGCTACGAAAGTTATATACATTGGAATTTTTACGTCCTGAAGACCTCTCAAAGCTCCTAAAACTACTACCTGAATTCCATCAGAAATTTGAAAAACCGCGGCAACTAACAGCAATTTTGAGGCTATTAAAATCACTTCCTGGTTGTCAAAAGCCTGCTCAGTATTTTCCATATCCAAAAACAAATGAGGCAAATAATTGTGAAAAACTACAAAAAATAATGCGAAAAAAGTTTCTACGATTATAGCCAGTAAAAAAATTGATTTTGCAACAACCACCAGCTTTTTAAAATCATTTAACCCTTTTTGATTGCTCACTCTAATCATGGCTGCAACATTTAGACCCATCGCAAACATAAACGTCATTGTGGCAAGTGTTAATGCAATCTGATTAGCAGCCTGAGCATTTTTTCCTATAATTCCTGAAAGCCAGATTGCAGCCGTAAAAAGTGCTACTTCAAAAAACATCTGCATCGCAGAAGGAAAACCTAAATTTATTATTTTTTTAAGAACCGATTTTTTGATTGATTTTAAACTAAAACAGCGTAAATAATGTTGCAGATCTTTGTTCCAAACCAATAAATAATGCATAAAAACTACCATCATCACTCTTGAGATGACTGTGCCAAGTCCCGCACCTAAAATACCTAATTTCGGAAATCCCCACATTCCATATATCAAAACGTAGTTAAAAAATATGTGAACAATGTTTGCCATAAAAATTGCGTACATTGAGTATTTGGTTCGCGATAAGCCGTCCGTAAACTGCTTGTATCCCTGATAAACAATTACTGGAATTAATGAAAATGCAACCCAGTCAATGTATGGATTTGCCAAATTTACGACTTCATCTGGTTGGTGCATCAAATACATTAGTGGTTTTGACAAAACAACTACTATGAATAATGAAATCCCAATAAGGGTACATAATAACAAGCCATGATGAAAAGTAGAACGAATTTTTGCATCGTTTTTTTCGGCATCAGCTTCAGCAATTATGGGCGTTATGGCCGTAGAAAATCCAATTCCGATAGACATGGCAATAAAGATAAAACTGTTTCCGAGCGAAACTGCGGCCAATTCTGTAGCGCCCAATTTTCCTACCATTATATTATCCACAATTCCGATGAGTGTGTGCCCCAGCATTCCCAAAATTATGGGATAAGCCAATTTGAAATTATATGAGAATTCTTTTGTATATTGTGATAAATTCAAAACAGAAATTTTTGTGCAAATATACCTTCTAGATTTGAAATCAATGTAGTTAATGATCAAATAAATTAAAAATAAGATTAACAAAAGGTTATCTGAACAAACCTGTTTTTTGGGCATCAAATCTCTTATTTTGACTTCTTGTCAATTTATTTTGCTTAAATTTGGCTTTATTTTAAACATGTAAAACAATTCACAATGCAAAATTTCTTACTCGAAATACTTTTTCAAATAAGCGGTATCGGAGCAGCATCTGGATTGATATATCACGAAAATTCAATTTTTTTGATTTCCGATACAAGTTCTTTTTTATACGAATACAATATTGAAAACAAATCAGTAAACAAAGTAAAACTGAGTGAAAACAGCCAGGAAAATGCTATAAAAAAAGAAAAATTAGATTTTGAAGCCATCACTCTAAAAGACAATAAACTTTATATTTTTGGTTCGGGTTCTACAAATAAGCGTGAAGTTAGGTTTACTTATGACCTAAAAACCAAAGAAAGCAAAGAAAAAGATTTTTCTAAAGTCTATAAAAAAATCAGAAAAGCACTTTCTATTTCAGAAGACGATTTTAATATTGAAGGAGCCATTTTTAAAGACGAAAAATGGTATTTTTTTCAACGCGGAAATGGTGGAACTGCTAAAAACGGAATTATTATTTTAGATAAAAAAACAAATCATGTTGAATTTATCTCTTTTCATTTGCCAAAAATAAATGATATTGAAGCCACTTTTACAGATGCAGTTTTGCAAGAAAATACTATTTATTTTCTTGCAGCTGTCGAAAATACAGATTCTACCTATAATGACGGGGAAATTTATGGAAGTTTTATTGGATCCATTGCTTTTGACAGTTTAATATTAATTTCAACTCAAAAAATTACAGATTCCAAAAAGTTTGAAGGTTTAGCATTATACGAACAAACTGACGCAGCAATTTCTTTTTTGCTTTGTGAAGATAACGATACAGACTCTCAAAATTCTGAAATTTATAAATTATGTTTTCAGAAATAATCAAATTTAAGAAATTGTTTTTTTCGCTCTAAAAACCAAAATTAATCCAACAATAACAAACGGAATACTCAACCATTGTCCGGTAGAAAATAAGCCCAGACTACTTTCAAATCCGCCCTGACTTTCTTTGACAAATTCTACAAAAAATCTGACCGTAAAGAGTAAAATTAAAAACATGCCCAATAAAAACCCATGTTTTAGTCTGGCATCTGTTTTCCAATAAAGTAAATAAAGGGCTAAAAATACAAATATATAACAAATCCCTTCATACAGTTGCGCTGGGTGCTTCGCGGGAACCTGAGCCAATAAATCGGCAAATTTTGGATCATTCACAATTGCAGTATAAGCTTCTTTTGGATTGTTAATTTGAGTTTGCTGAACGGCATCATTTTTTGTAAACTGATCATGCAAAAACCGAATTCCGAATGCAGATTTGGTTTCGTCTCCAATTATTTCAGAATTAAAAAAATTGCCTAATCTAACAAGAACAGCGCCGCTTGCAACTGGAATTACAACTCTGTCAAGCATCCACAGTAATGGTTTTTTCATTATTTTTTTACTAAAAAAATACATTGAAATTATAATCGCAATTGCGGCTCCGTGGCTTGCCAAACCTGTAAAACCTGTAAATTCCAGACCCGGTATAATTCCAAATAATTTCTCATCTGCATTTTCTCTAATAGGCAGTAAAATTTCGATTAAATGATTTTGATAATAATCCCAGTCATAAAAAAATACATGTCCAAGTCTGGCTCCGATTAAAGTTGAAAAAACAGTCCAGATAAACAAACTGTCTAATTTTTCAACTGGTTCATTTTCACGATCAAATATTTTTTTTGTAATATACCAGCCTAAACCAAAGGCAATTACGAACATTAAACTGTAATATCTAATTATAAAAAATCCCAAATTAATTCCTTCTGACGGATTCCAAATTATATTGAGTGCATGTATCATAGTTTTGTTTTTTTTGTAAAATTAGGTATTTGATAATAAATTTCGTTCAAAAAAGCGTTATTTGTGGTTGCATTTTTTTGTAGGTACTGGATCATAACCTTTTTTTCCCCACGGATGACAGCGCAAAATTCTTGTTATTCCGAGATAACTGCCCTTGAAAGCACCATGAATTTTTAGAGATTCAATCATGTAGTTGGAGCAAGTAGGTTCAAATCTGCAGGAGGAGGGCGTGAAGGGCGAAATTGCCGATTGATAAATATGGACAAAAAATATTAGAAGTTTTCTTAAATACAAGGTTTTATTTGATTTAAAATTATAAAATGTAAAGGACAGTTATTTTTCAATTTCGCTTATATTTTCTATCTTTTTGAGTGCCAAAAACCCTTTAATATCCTCAAAATGCTCAACAACACGTTTTTTTCCAAATTCAAAAACCTTGGTTGCCAGGCCGTCCAGAAAATCTCTATCATGCGAAACTAAAATCAAAGTGCCATCAAAATCTCGAAGTGCATCTTTAATAATGTCCTTGGTTTTCATGTCCAAATGGTTTGATGGTTCATCAAGAATTAAGAAATTTACGGGTTCCAGCAAAAGTTTTATCATTGCCAATCGGGTTTTCTCGCCACCCGAAAGCACTTTTACTTTTTTGGTAACATCGTCCCCATGAAACATAAATGCCCCCAGAATGTCTTTTATTTTTGTCCTCACTTCACCAACTGCAATGTCATCGATGGTTTCAAAAATTGTTGCATTTTCATTCAGTAACGAAGCTTGATTTTGCGCAAAATAGCCAATTTGAGCGTTATGTCCAATTTCTACCGAGCCGCCATTAATTTCAATTTGTTTCATTATGGCTTTTATCATTGTTGATTTTCCCTCGCCATTTTTTCCCACAAATGCTACTTTTTGTCCACGTTCTATTACAATATTTGCATCTTTAAAAACGATTTTTTCGCCATAATTTTTGTTTAAATCTTTTACAATAACCGGATAGTTTCCTGAGCGAATTGCTGGTGGAAATTTGAGTTTTAAAGCTGAGGTGTCGACCTCGTCAACCTTTACTATCACTAGCTTTTCCAGCATTTTAACTCGTGACTGAACAGCATCAGTTTTAGAAAACGTGCCTTTGAATCTATCGATAAAAGTTTGATTGTCGGCAATCATTCTTTGTTGTTCATCGTAGGCTTTTTGTTGGTGCATTCTGCGGTCTTTACGCAATTCTAAATAATGGGTATATTTGGCTTTATAGTCGTAAATTCTGCCCATTGTTATCTCAATTGTTCTGTTTGTAATATTATCTACAAAAGTTTTATCGTGCGATATTATTACAACTGCCTTTGCCGAATTGATTAAAAAATCTTCTAACCACTGAATACTTTCAATGTCCATGTGGTTTGTGGGTTCGTCAAGCAAAATCAAATCTGGTTTCTGTAAAAGTATTTTTGCCAGTTCAATTCTCATTCTCCAGCCTCCGGAAAACTCTGAAGTTTGACGGTTGAAATCTTCGCGGAGAAACCCTAATCCCGTAAGAATTTTTTCAACCTCGGCCTCATAATTAATTTCTTCAATGGCATAAAACTTTTCGCTTAAGTCAGAAACGTGTTCAATTAATTTCATGTAAGCATCGCTTTCGTAATCTGTACGAATGGTCAACTGTTCATTAATTGCATCAATTTCGGCCTTCATTTGAAAAATTTCGCCAAACGCTTTTGACGTTTCTTCCATCACAGTTGCTCCGTCGGTTGTCAGCAGATGTTGCGGCAAATAGGCTACAACCGTATCTTTTGGTGCTGAAATGGTGCCACTTGATGGTTTTGACTGACCTGCAATTATTTTTAACAGTGTAGATTTTCCTGCACCATTTTTTCCCATAAGGGCAATTTTGTCATTTTCATTTATGGCAAAAGAAACATCGCTAAAAAGTGTGGTTCCACCAAAATGAACCGAGATATCGTTGACTGTAATCATTATTGTAGGTTGAGATTTTAAAAAAGTAAATATATTGTTTTGAAAGTTTAATTGCTTATTCTTTTTTTTCTTCCGGCTTTCTAACCTTTATTTTTTCAGGCATCATAATTTCTTTTTTTAATTTACCGTTTTCAAAAAATTGCCATTTTCCCTTTTTTCCGCCGTCTACAAAATAACCTTTTGATGCAATTTTTCCGCTGGGTTCTCTAAAAATTGCCAGTCCTTCATATATTCCATTTTTAAAATAAGCCTCTTCCATAATAATACCTTTATCCGTGTAAATTTTAGACAGCCCGTTTTTGACATCATTACTATAACGTGATTCTTCAGCCAGAATATTTTTTTTGTAAAATACTTTTTTAACGCCTGATAATTTGCCATTATGGTAATTTTCAATCATTTTAATATCTTTTGAAGCGGAATGAAAATAGGTCCAAATACCTTCATTCAATTTATTTAAGGTTGAACCCTGACTCATAATATTGCCTTTTGAATCAAAAAACACGTTCGTTGCAACGGTTCTGTTTTTTGTAAAAGTTCGGGTTGCGATTAAAGTATTTGCATCGGAATTATCAAAAAACCTAAAAATTCCCGTTTCTGTTCCGTGTTCAAAATTGCCTTCAAATCGCAATCGTTTAGAATCCGGATAAAAACCTTTCCATAATCCGTTCTTTTTTCCGTTGTTGTCCGGATTATTGAAATCGTTTTGAGCCAGCATCAACTGAAACTGAAATAATAACATTAGAGACCATAAAATTTTGTTATTCATTTTAAAAAAAGTTTTAGACTGCAAAAATACTATTTTATTACATATTTTTGCAATGAAATAAAACGTTTCAAATTGAATTTTGTTATATTTTATCTTATAAAGTTAAAATTTAAACTAATAATGTGTTTCTTAATTTATTATTAAAAACAACTAAAAATGAGAATTGATATCGTTACTATTTTACCAGAATTATTAAAGAGCCCATTTGAGGCTTCAATTATGAAACGTGCAATTAACAAGGGTTTGGTAGAAGTTTTTTTTCACAATTTACGCGATTATACAACCAATAAGCAAAAATCTGTTGACGATTATCCGTTTGGTGGAGGCGCAGGAATGGTCATGACGGTTCAGCCAATTGATGCTTGTATTACGAAATTAAAATCGGAAAGAGTTTATGACGAAATTATTTATATGTCGCCGGATGGAACCACTTTAAATCAAAAGATGGCAAATAAGATGTCAATGTATAAAAACATTATTATTTTGTGCGGACATTATAAAGGAGTAGATCAAAGAGTTCGGGATTATTTTATTACAAAAGAAATTTCCATAGGCGATTATGTTTTAAGTGGCGGTGAACTGGGTGCGTTGGTTTTATCTGATGCATTAATCAGACTTATTCCAGGTGTTTTGAGCGATGAAACTTCGGCTTTGACAGACAGTTTTCAGGATAATTTATTGTCTGGCCCCGTTTATACCAGACCGGCAGATTATAATGGCTGGAAAGTTCCCGAAGTTTTAACAAGCGGCAACTTTGCAAAAATTGACAAATGGCGAGAGGATATGGCTTTTGAACATACAAAAAACAGAAGGCCAGATTTGTTGGAGGACTAAATTTTGACTTAAAATTCGATAAAAAAAAATATTTTTTAAAAAAATCAAATCAAATTGAAAAGTAAAACTTTTTTTTCTTAATATTGGATTGTATTTCAAATCATAATAAAACTGAATTTATTTTCTAAAATGAAAAAGGGTAAAAGCATTGAATTAAATTGGGACGACACCCAAAAACTAATCACTTTGGCGCAAGAAGAACGAAATCCGTTTGAAATTATTAAGAAAGATCTTGGAATTGATGAAAAGCAAGTGCTCGAGATTATGAAAAAAAAATTGTCTGCTGAAAAATTTGAAGTTTGGAAGAAAAAGGCAAATGCGGCAAAACCAAAACCAAAACAGATTAAAATAGACGAATTTGATGAAGATTTAGATGGAAAATATTACATCAAAAACAAGTTTGATTAAAAATTAACCTTTGTTGAATGTTTGTTTTCTTAAATTTGCAAAAATTTATTTAATATGACAAAAGTTTTTACGGCTTTAGAATTAGATCGTATCATCGAAATGGCTTGGGAAGACCGAACTACTTTTGATGCAATAAAACAGCAATTTGGAATTTCTGAACAAGAAACGATTGAAATTATGCGAACAGAAATGAAACTTTCGAGTTTCAAAATGTGGCGTAAACGCGTTCAGGGACGATCAACCAAACACGCAAAACTGCGGGTTGATGGAATTGACAGATTCAAATGCACACTTCAAAGGCAAATAACACACAATAAAATTTCAAAAAGATAAATCATGTTACTTTAGAAACTTCCTAATTTCAGGGAGTTTTTTTATGTCTGACAAAATTCAAATAAAAATGAAAAATTTAATACCATCTTTTTTTGCTTTAATCTTATTATTAAGTTGCAAGAATGACAAATCAAAAGACAATTTTGAACTTACTGGAAATATTAAAGGTTTCAAAAGCGGAAAACTTTTTATTCAACGACTGGTTGATACTAATCTGGTTGTAATTGACAGCATTATTATTGACGGAAATTCTGAATTCAGCTCTAGTTTTGAATTAAAATCGCCTGAAATGCTTTATCTTTTTATTGACAGAGGTGTAACGAATTCGCTGGATAATAATTTGCAATTTTTTGCAGAGCCCGGAAAAATGAACATTGATACCGATTTGGAATTGTTTTTTATGAAGGCTAAAATTACAGGTTCAAAAAATCAACGGTCATTTGAAGAGTTCGTAAAAGTCAACAGAGAATTTAACAATCAAATTCTTGAATTAACAGCAGCAAAATTTAAAGTTTTCAAAAACAAAGCCAGCAGTGATTCTATCGTCACGCTGCAAAATGATATTGTGAAACGTAAGTATTTGTTCGCACTGAATTTTGCAATCAACAACAACGATTTAGAAGTAGCG
>ENA-OFCF01000609-OFCF01000609.1-metagenomes-genome-assembly--contig:-NODE-609-length-15485-cov-3.161763_pt1 | contig 15485 bp, 17 predicted proteins | sample MGYA00153387_OFCF01 | MGnify analysis MGYA00153387
GGCTGGATCAATCTCGGCGACAGCTCGTTTTTCGTAAAAACCGACGCCGTTGCGCTGGGCGCGGATAGCGACGGCGACGGCATCACCGACGCTTGGGAATTACGCGAGGCAGGCAATCTCACGACGCTCACCACCGCGGGCGACCAAGATGGCGACGGCGCAAGCGACCTCGCCGAGTATCTCGCGGACACCGGCCCCTTTGATCCGCTCGATGCACTGCGGATCGTGGACTTCGCGCGTGCGACCGATGGCACGAAGGTAACGCTGGCGTGGACGAGCCAGCCCACTCGGCGCTATCGCATCGCAGGAAATCACGACTTGCTCGCGCCTTGGACGCTGGCGCTCGACAACATCTTGCCCGACGCGGGCCTTACGACCACGCGTGGCCTTGCGCTCGCGCCCGGTGATGTGCAGCACTTTTACAAAGTCGGCGCGTTCCGCCCGCTGAGCGAGTAGCGGAACTCAGGCGTCGGCAGGTTCGCGCTGCCGGGCGACCGGGTGTAAATCCTCGGCGGCTGGACGCTCATTTTAAGAAACCTCTGAAAAATTCCATCCTCACCTTAAGGGCAATGCCTTTAGGGATTGGCGAACCTAAGCGCCGGAAATCTCTATCCCGGTAGGGATTACAGAGGGTAGCCCGGGGTCGAGGAGCGCTAGCGACGACCACCCCGGGTACGGGATTCCTAATGAATTCGCACCCTGAAAGGTGTGCCAGAAGCGTCGGCCTTGCCACCGATTTCCACGACTTCTGCGACCCGCTGCCGGGGTCGAATCCTTCTACCTACAAGTATCCCCGGGTTTTCGTCGCTGACGCTCCTCGACCCGGGGCTAACATCTCCGATCCCATCCGGGATCAAGATGCGGACTGTCCGGAATCCAATCCCTAAAGGCATTCCCTTTAGCGCAGGAAACGATGGTTTTCCGCATGCTCGGTCCCCAGTGCTAACAGGGTCGCAGCGTCTCCGCCCAGCTCCGCGCCGATGACGTCGTATTCGCGCTGAAGATTGGTGTGGATCAGATAGGGATTGTCCGTGTTCACACAGTAAGCGATGCCGTTTTCCGCGAGGCTTCTCACAAATGTGGCGATGCACGCGTAGTCCGGAATCACGCGGGTCACCAGGTTCACGGTCGGGCAGATTTCCAGGCAGATCGCCTCCTCGCGCAGCATCGTGACGAGTGCTTCCTTTTCCTTTCCTTCCGCATGCCGGAGCTCGATGCCGTGGCCGATCCGGTCGGGGTGAATCGCCTCGATGACCCGCCGCATGCCCGCCGGGCCGGTCGCCTCACTTTCGCCGACATGATAGGTGATCTTCAGGCCGGCCTGGCGCGCCTTCCCCATCATCGCGGCGACCTCGCCCATCCACGACTTGTCGAGCTCCAGCGCGCGGGATTCCGGCCCGGCCATGTCGATGCCGACCACGCCGTTCGCACCATTGAGCGAGCCGCGACTGCGCCACTTGATCGCCGCCTCGATGATCTGCCAGTTCGCCTCCAATGGCAGATCCCGTCCGAGCGAGAGGATGATGCCGGTGGCGACGCCGTAGTGCAGCGACGCGCGCTCCAGTCCCTGCATCACCGCGAGGATGATCGCATCCATCGTGTGCAGTCCGTGGCGCATGCGTTTCTGCGGGTTGAAGCGCAGCTCCAGCGCCCGCACCTGCGCGCGGCGGTAGGCCTTCGCCACGACCTGATAGGCGGAAACGCTCGCCGCCGAGGGCGACGACTGGATTTCCTCGGTAACCTCGAAATAGCGGCCCAGGAAATCGTCGAGCGACTTCACTTCGTCCGGCCGCGCGGTCAGCGAGTCGTGGAACGTGGTGAAATCGACGAACTCGGTTCGCAGCCCGTTGTCGCAGAGAATTTCCCACAGCACCGACGAGGGAACCGCGCCGCCGAGGTGGATGTGGAGATCGTGCATGGTGGTGGCTTGCGTTTAGTTAGGAAACGAATCTGCAAAGCTCGTTTTTCCGATCCCGGATGGGATCTACCGTCTCCAATCCCTTCGGAATGGAGAGCATTTTGAATTCTAACGAGCAAGCGCGTCGGATTGTTTGACGAACTCGTCGCCATCCCACTCACCGTCGCCCTTGACCATGCCGGAGCGTTCCTTGGCCGCGGCCTCGTTTGCCTTCCGCGCAAGCTGCATCCGCACCAGCTCGGCATGGGTGGTGAAATACGGCAGGCTGAGGCCCTTGAAATCCGCGATGGTCTCGAAGCCCTTGCCTTCCATGAATTCCAGCAAGCCCTCGCAAAGGTCCTTGGCCATGCCGTAGCCGAACTTCATCACGCCGGTGCAGACCTGCACCGTATCGCTTCCTAACAAGATGAACTGCGCGGCATCCCCCCCCGTTTCGACCCCGCCCAGACCGGACAGGGAACGGCCGGGATAATCCTTTTTGATGAGCTGGGCGATCTCCATGACCATCCGCAGGGCGATCGGCTTCACCGCCTTGGACGAGTAGCCGCCGGGCGTGGTGTAGCCCTCGACGGTCGGCTCGGGCCGCAGCGTTTCGAGGTTCACACCCATCACGCTGCGGATCGTATTGATCGCGCTCACACCATGGCAACCAGCCCGCAGAGCCGCAGCCGTGGGCTCCTCGATGTGGGTGATGTTGGGCGTCATTTTCGCCCAGACCGGGAGCTTCGAGACGCCCATCACCCAGCCGCAGACTTCTTCCAGAATCGCGGGATCCTGGCCCATCGCCGCGCCCATCTTGCGCTCGGGCAGGCCGTGCGGGCAGGAGAAATTCAGCTCGAAGGCATCCACACCCGCGTCCTGGCAGCGCTCGATGATCTCGCACCAGGCGTCGCGATGGTATTCCTCCATCACCGAGGCGATCAGGATGCCCTCGGGATAGGCGTCCTTCGCTTCCTTGAACTCGTCGAGCCAGACCTCGAACTTCCGGTCACTGATGAGCTCGATGTTTTCCCAGCCGATGACCTCCTTGCCATCGCCGGCCATGAGTTTCGAATAGCGCGGGCTGACATTGACCACTTTCGAGGAATCGAGACTGACCGTCTTGGCGATCACCCCGCCCCAGCCTTCCTTGAACGCGCGCTTGATGACCTTCACATTCGTCCCCGGAGGCCCTGAGCCGATGACGAAGGGGTTGGAAAACTTCAGGCCATCGACGGTGGTAGCGAGGGTGCTCATGGATTATAAAAATCCTAGGGTAGCTCGATCCGTGCCGGAAGCTTGAAATCGGGGCTTACATTTCCAACAACAACCGCGTCGGATTCTCCAGACAGTCCTTGATGCGGATGAGGAAGGTGACCGCCTCCTTACCATCGACCAAGCGGTGGTCGTAGCTCAGGGCGAGATACATCATCGGGCGGATGACGACCTGCCCGTTCAGCGCGACGGGGCGCTGCTGGATGGTGTGCATGCCGAGGATGCCGCTCTGCGGCGGATTGAGGATGGGGGTGCTGAGCAGCGAGCCGTAAGTGCCGCCGTTGGAAATGGTGAACACGCCGCCGGTCAGGTCCTCGATGGTCATCTTGCCATCCTTGGCTTTCTTGGCGTAGTCGAGGATGTCCTTCTCGATCTGTGCGAAGGATTTCTTCTCCACGTCGCGCAGCACCGGGACCATCAGCCCCTTGTCGGTGCCGATGGCGACGCCGATGTCATAGAAGTGATTTTCAATGATGTCGGTGCCGTCGATGCGACCATTCACCGAAGGCACGTCCTTGAGCGCCAGGGCCACGGCTTTCACGAAGAACGACATGAAGCCGAGCTTCACGCCGTGCTTTTTGATGAACTCGTCCTGCACCTGCTTGCGGAGATCCATCACGGCGCTCATGTCGACCTCGTTGAAGGTCGTTAGAATCGCGGCGGTCTGCTGGGCGTTGACGAGGTGCGTGGCGATCTTGCGGCGCAGCATCGACATCTTGCGGCGGGTGGTGCGGCCCTCGCTCACGGGTTCGGTCGAAACCCGCTCGGCGGCGGCGGCAGGCGGTGTGAAATCCGGTTTCGCAGCAGCGGGCGCGGCCACAGCGGGCGCAGCGCCGGGGGCCGGAGCCGGTGGTGTGGAAACCGGCACGGGTGCGGCGGCTGGCGTTGGCTGGAGCGGCGGGGCAGAACCGGCGGAAGCCGGAACTCCGGCCGACGTCGCCCCGGTATCGATGGTGGCGATGACCGCACCGATGGAAACCTCCTCGCCCTCCGGCGTGAGGATTCTCAAACGGCCGGACGCGGGAGCTTCGAGTTCGTTTGAGACCTTGTCGGTTTCGAGCGTGACGAGCACCTCGCCTTGGATGACCTGCTCGCCGTCGTTCTTGCGCCACTTGGCGACGTTGGCGGAGGTGATGGATTCGCCAGCGGCGGGGACTTTCAGCTCGATCGTCGCACCGGATGCCGCAGGGGCGGGCGCGGGGGTTTTCGCGACCGGCACGGCGGCGGCGGCGGCGGCGACCTCACCGGAGATGCGGGCGATGACGGTCCCGATCGAGACTTCCTCGCCTTCGCCGATGAGGATCTCCAGCGTGCCATCAGCCGCGGCTTCGAGTTCGGTGGAGACCTTGTCGGTCTCCAGGGTGACGAGGATGTCGCCCTTTTTCACGGCATCGCCGTTTTTCAGATGCCAGCGGGCGACGTTGGCGGAGGTGATGGATTCGCCGGCGGCGGGAACTTTGACGTCGAGTGACATGGAGGTGAGGAGTGGAAAGTTAGACTTCGAAGGCCTGGGCCAGCAGGGCCTTGAGCTCGCGGTAGTGCATCGCCTTGGAGCCGGCGGCGGGGCTTGAAGCAGTCCCCCGGCCAGCGTAGCGGATCTTGACGCCGACCACCTTTTCGAGGCGCGGGAAGATGTAGGACCAGGCACCCATATTCAGCGGCTCTTCCTGGCACCAGACGAAGCTGGAGGCGTTGGAATACTGGCTGATGATCGCGCCCACCATTTCCCGGTGGAATGGATAAAGCTGCTCGACGCGGATGATCGCCGCATCCTCGATGCCTTTTTCCTGACGATGGGCCATCAGGTCGTAGTAGACCTTGCCGCTGCAGAAGATCACGCGGCTGACATCCGCCGGGTTCGCGAAGGTCTTGGTGTCCGGCAGGATTTCCTGGAAGCAGCTGCCTTCGAGGAAATCGACATCCCGCGAAACTGCCTCGGGGCGGCCTAACAAGCTTTTCGGAGTCATCAGCACCAGCGGCTTGCGGAAGCCCCGGTGCTTCTGGCGGCGCAGCGCATGGAAATACTGGGCGGGCGTGGTGAAGTTCCCGACGATGAGGTTCTTCTCGGCACAGAGCTGGAGGAAGCGCTCGAGCCGCGCGCTGGAGTGCTCGGGGCCCATGCCTTCGTAGCCGTGCGGCAGCAGCATCACGAGGTCGCTGGGCGTCTGCCACTTCGACTCGGCGGAGGAAATGAACTGGTCGATGATGACCTGCGCGCCATTCGAGAAATCTCCGAACTGGGCCTCCCACAGCGTCAGCATGCTCGGGTAGGAAAGCGAGTAGCCGTAGTCGAAGCCGAGCACCGCGAACTCCGACAGGAACGAGTTGTGCACGCAGAATTTCGCCTGCTTCGGATCGACATGTTCGAGCGGGATGTAGCGCTCGCGGGTTTCGAAATCGTAGAACACCGCGTGGCGCTGGGAGAACGTCCCGCGGCGGGAATCCTGGCCGGATAGACGCACCGGCGTGCCTTCCTGCAGCAACGAGCCGAAAGCGAGCGCCTCGGCGAAGGCCCAGTCAAACGGCCCGCCGCTCGCCAGCGCCTCGACGCGGCGCGGCAGGAAGCGCTTCTCCAGCGTGGGATTCAAATGAAACTCGCCGGGCACAGTGGTGAGCACGCCGCCGATTTTCTGCAGCGTCTCCGGCGTGATGCCCGTCGGCACCGGCGCGTGCGAATAATCCGGCTGGTCGATGCCCGTGGAACCGCTGAAGGCGGTGCGGTCGCCGGCTTCCTGGAGCACCAGCATTTTCTGGTAGCCGCTCTCGAGCTTGTCCCAGATGGCCTGCTCCAGCGAGTCGACATCGGCCTGGGAAATGATGTTCTCGGCGACGAGCTGGCCCTTGTAAATTTTCCCGAAGGTCGGGCGGTCCGCGATCTTTTTGGCGATCGTCGGCTGGGTGAAAGCCGCCTGGTCCGCCTCGTTGTGGCCTTGGCGGCGGTAGCAATACATGTCGATGACGATGTCCCGGCCGAAGCGCTGGCGGAACTCGAGCGCGAAAATGGAAGCCCAGTAGAGCTCCATCGGCTCCTCGCCATTTACATGCAGGATCGGCGCTTCGATCATCTTCGCCACGTCGGTCGCATAGGCCGACGAGCGCGCGTCGGCCGGCACCGTCGTGAAGCCGATCTGGTTGTTGATGATGAGATGGATCGTGCCGCCGGTGCGGTAGCCCTTGAGCTGGGAAAGATTGAGCACTTCGGCGACCGAGCCCTGGCCGGCGAAGGCAGCGTCGCCATGAAGCAGAATGGGCAGCACCTGCTTGCGGTCGATTTCCCCACCGCTGAGATCATTGAGGACCCGCTGGCGGGCCCGGGTCTTGCCTTCGACGATTGAGTTTACGGCCTCCAGGTGACTCGGATTGGCCGCGAGGCTCACGCGGACCTTACCGTCGGCGACTTCGCGGATGCTCTCATAGCCGAGGTGGTATTTCACATCGCCATCGCCGGCGACGGTGTCCGGCTCGTAGCTCGGCGTGAATTCGTAGAGGACCGTGGTGAGTGATTTCCGGACGAAATTCGCCAGCACGTTGAGCCGTCCGCGGTGGGACATGCCCATCTCGATTTCCTTCACGCCTTGGGACGGACAGGCTTCGAGGATCGCGTTGAGAATGATCATCGCGCCCTCGCCACCCTCGTTGGAGAAGCGCTTTTCCCCGAGAAACCGCTTGCCGACGAAGTTCTCGAACGCCTCGGCCTCGAGCACCCAGCACAGCGAGTTGAGCTTCTTCGAAGGAGCCTCATCCCGGCGGATGGCATGCATCTCGATCCGCTCGCGCACCCAGTGGCGGACGGTCGTGTTGTGGATGTGCATGAACTCGAAGCCGATCTTCCCCGAGTAGGTGGCCTCCAGCGCCGCAATCATGTCGCGGACCTTCATCTTGTCCCCGTGGCGGAAAAATGAGTTTGAAACCTCGCGCTCGAGATCGGATTCGGAAAGCCCGTACTGCTCGGCCCGCAAGCGCGGATTGAGCTCCGGTTCGTCTAGCGGATTGATGTGCGCCTGGGTGTGGCCGAGCGTCCGGTAATTATAGATCAAGCTCGTCACGCGGCCGTAGAAGGCCATGTCCGCATCCGACGAGGGGGCCGCAGCCGGAGGGGTGGCTGCCGCCGCTTCCTCCTTGCGTTTCACCTGGGCCGACCCCAGCTCGAATCCTTCAAAAAACGCGGCCCATGTCGCATCCACCGATTTCGGGTCCCCGCACCACTCGGCGTATTTGGCTTCCAACAATTCTGTGTTCTGACGCGGCGAAACCGAAGAGTTCATGGAGAATGGATCAAAATGAAGTGGTGGGCCCGGAAATTTCCCGCTTGGCCCACCACGCGGGGCCCTTCATTAAAGGGCGCGTCTCAGCCCGTCAACCGCGCAGGGCGCGAATTTCACCCATGCCGGAAGGCAATGGAACTCATGATTCAAGTCCACGATCTGACCAAGCGCTACGCCCGCCACGAGGCGGTCCGCGGCATCAATTTCTCGGTGAAACGAGGTGAAATCGTCGGCTTCCTCGGGCCGAACGGAGCCGGCAAGACGACCACCCTGCGGATGCTCACCGGCTACCTGCCGCCGACCTCCGGCACCGCCACCATCGCCGGCCACGACATCTTCCGGCAGTCGCTCGAAGCGCGCCGCAAAATCGGCTACATGCCGGAAAACGTCCCGCTCTACGAAGACATGCGGGTGAAGGAATACCTGCGCTTCCGTGCCCAGCTCAAGGGACTGGGAAATGCCGACATGCGCCGCCGCGTCGGCGAGGTCATCGACACCTGCGGCCTCGAGAGCGTCCGCCGCAAGATGATCAAGACCCTTTCCAAAGGCTACCGCCAGCGAGTCGGCCTGGCCGACGCGCTCGTCCACGATCCCGAACTGCTCATCCTCGACGAGCCGACCAACGGCCTCGACCCCAACCAGATCCGCCAGATCCGCGAACTCATCCGCCAGCTCGCCCAGACCCACACGGTTCTCATATCCACCCACATCCTCTCGGAGGTGGAAATGATCTGCAACCGCGTCATCATCATCGATGGCGGCCAGATCAAAGCCGCGGACACGCCCGCCAACCTCATCGCCCAGATGCGCGCCGCCGGACGCATCCAAGTGGAAATCCAAGCCGATCCCGACGTCGCAGGTGCCGCGCTCCACCGCCTCGACCACGTCAAGAAAGTCACCCCCGAAACGCTCGACGGCGGCTGGACCCGCTACACCGTCTGGGTGGATTCCGGCACGGACACCCGCGAGCACATCGCCCAACTCGCCTCCCAATACGGCTGGCCGCTGCGCTCCCTCTTCCGCCACGTGGCGACGCTGGAGGATGTGTTCGTCGAGCTGACGCGGAAGGATTGATCCCGCTTCAATTCCTACCCGTAGAGTTCGGCCGAATCGCGATGAAGCCTGCCGATTCTCTCACGTAGCTCCGGAGGGGCTAATACCTCCACCGAAGGCCCCCACGAACAGATCCAGTTCGAAAGTTCGAGGAACGCATTCACCTTCAAACACAAGATCAGCCCACCGTCATCACGGGCAGTGATTTTCTGGGAAGGATGCCAGATCCGCTCGCGGATGAGATGGGCGATACCCGGGGCAACCCGCAGTTTTACCTCCACCGGCTTATCCTGCGAATACTTCACGCCGAACCCGTGCCCGAGGAGTTCGGGGATACCCGGCATGGTTTGAGGATCGAATGTTTCCTCGGTTACAATTACGTTGTCCATGCGCGAAAAAACAAAGGTCCGTATCGCGTTCTTCCCGACGTCCTGAGCGAACAAATACCATTGCCCGTTCACGAATGCGCAGTGCACGGGGCGGGCGCAGCGCTGCTCGACCGCATTTCCAGAGGTTTTCTTATAATCGAAGCGAATCTCCCGCCCGTGGCTCAAGCCTTCGCTGATTGCGCGGAAGGTGTTCAGCTCCGCCGCGCCCAAGCCGGAAACTTTCGACGAAAGGACGCTGGCCAGCTGATCCCAACGCACCGAAATCTTGCTGCCGATCAGTGCGGAAATCCGCTGGAACGATTCCCGGACCTGGGTGGCCAGCTCCTCGCTCCCCGCCTGTTGGAGAAAATGCTGGCCGACGAACAACCAGAGCAGGTCCGACGCGCGCATCTCCAACAGTGGCAGACTCTCCACCGCCTTGGAGAGATAGTAGCCGCGTTCCCTCGCATCGTATTCGATCGGAATCCCCATGCGATCTCTCAGGTAATCAAGATCCCGCAAGATCGTCCGGCGGTCCACTTCAAGCTCATCCACGAAAGTGGACGCATTGGGGAAACGCCGATCCTGGATCAAACGCACCAGGGCGAAAATCCGCTCATGTTGAGGACGCGTGAGCCGCACGGGTTCCACGCGGGAGGTCTTTGGCATGGCCGCACGGTATCCGACGCCGCTGCTAACAGGCAACGCGATTCCCCGACCTCACGCGTGGATCCTGCCGATCACATCGCCTTGCCAGGGCGACTCGGGCCATCCTGGGCGCCCGGCCATTTTGTAGGCCTTGTCGATCAAATCGATGGCTGCGGCTGCCGGCATGCCCAGCGTGTGCAAAAATCCTCCGATCACCGTGCCCGTCCGACCTCGACCCCCAACGCAATGGATCGCGGTGCCGGCTTCCCGCAGTCCTCGTCGCAATAGTTTCACCGCTTCGATGACCTGCAATTCCTCGCTTGCCGGATCGCTTGGCCGCTCCTCCTCATATTGATCTTCTAACGCCACCATTCCCAGCATTCGCAATGGTTCCGGGTGGTAGGGCTGAGACTCCTCACTGAGCCGCAGAACTTGGTGGATTCCCAAATCGCAAAGTTCTTCCCAGCGGGTTTCCCGCCCGGGCTGTCTCATGGCGACCATTGGATGCCAGCCTTCCACCGTCAGCCGGAAGTGAATCCAGGGAAGCGGGCGATCAATCGTCAAAGCAGGAAGGATGGGATTCATGGGTAAGCCTGGATGCTAGTTCCTGCGTCAAGTCCTGTCCCCCGCAGTCAGGCGCTTCCTCCGGGTGCGGCAGCCTGTGTCGCAGGTGCCATGGAACGATGCCTCCACCATGAGCCAGCCAACACTTGCCGAAACGCAATTCAATCCGCCGTCCTTCAGAATCATCGGCGGCGGCCAAATCGGTGCCGACCGTGCCGGACTCGACACCGCCATCGCCCGGAACCTCCTCCACGGCGGTTGGTGTCCGAAAGGACGTAAAGCCGAGGACGGGCGGATTCCGGACCACTACCGTCTGGTAGAAACCCCGACAGGCAGCTACCTGGCCCGCACCGAGCGCAACGTCATTCAAGCGGGCGCGTCCGTCATCTTCACCTTCGACGCTCTCTCAGGTGGATCGAAACGCACCGTGGACTTTGCCAAAAAACATCGGAAACCCCATCTCCACCTGCGACTCAAGCCCGGTCATGCAGAAAGGGCCGCCTTGGAACTCACCGCTTTCCTCCGATCTAACCGCGTCACCGTTCTGAACGTCGCTGGTAGCCGCGAAAGCAAGGCACCCGGGATCCATGCTCATGCCAGCGAGGTCCTGCACTTAGCCCTCGATGAACTTGCTCTCCATCCCAAGACGCGGCAACAGGTCGAGGCTCCTTTCTCCACGGATGAATGGGCGGAGAATGCCATCACCAAGGGCAATCTCTATCTCAGCGTGCAGGAGTTTCACGCCCTCTACCCGCATCGCGATGTCCGCTATTTTGAGGCTTTAAACGACCCGGCTGTAAGCGAAATCGCGAAAGGCTTCCTGCATCGTTACGTTTCCAGCTTCACTGCCGAATCGACGGTGGGAGACGCGTTGATTGGCGGACCTCTACTGGTCTCGTTTTACCGGCAACACGGTTTTCGGGTCAGAATCACCTGGGAGGATGAAGGCATCAACGTCCGCGTCGGCAGGAGTGGGAATTATGGCGAGGCCGACAGCGACAGACGCTGCGATTTTCAATACGCCTTTGGTTATCCTGACGACGCTTTCGACGATTTGCTGGTCAGCGCCGCGGTGGCGATGGAGCAGCTCTAGCGACCTCTCGCGGGCAGGACCTTTGTACTCTTGCGGTCCACATACTCGACAAAGACTTCCGTGTTGAGATCGAAAGTGTCACGGAGCAAGTCGAGGTCAGCAGGAGCTATCGATTTCGCATTGGCCCAGAACGCAAGAAAAGATATCTGATCCCCATTATCTGTTCCTACATCTTTCCAGAGCCTGCCGGCCTTGTTATTCGCGCGGACTACACCCAACGCCCCGACCCAAGTTTCGTTAAAACAATCAAGGGAGGCTTGAGAAAGCGTCGTTGAGAAGTTGATATTATATTTTTTGGCTGTTTTAAAGTCGCTGGCATTTTTCATGGCTTTGAGTCCGCTGATGATCGTGACGTGGAACTCGCGTGAATGGACGACCACGTCACCGAGTATCATGTACGTTGTCGCATTGGCACTTTCCGGAAGATAGTGGCTTCCGCCGATATGTAAATATTCTGGTCCTGTTGAGAATCGCATGATGGTTCGGTTGGCTGTTTCGTTTGTGTGGTCATTCATCGGAGTCGGGAATACTTGACCGGACACTCGACAGCACAAGGACTATCAGGTCCGTCAAGCTCACCCCACAAAAAGATGGAAACCGGCAATCTGTTAAGCGAGCTCCACATCGCGATGCGTAATTGAATCAGGAAGATTCTACCAGACCGACTAACGTGAAAGGACAAAAGGCTCAATCCCCCAGCCCCTTGGCATACACCTCGTTATCCGTGAAGACGATGACCATCGGCCGGCAGCAGACCTCGCAGTCGTAGTCCACTTCCGCCGGCATCTCCTCCGAGTGGGGCATGGCGACTTCGAAGACTTCAAAACAGGTGGGACAAGTGACTTCGGCGAGCTGCATACGCGGGAAACTAACGCGGGCCGACGGTGGCTGCGAAGCCGATTCTTCAACTTGCAAGGCAGCACCGCCCTGCCAGTCTTGGCCCATGGCCGCCAAGACGCTGTTCGAGAAAATCTGCGACAAGGAGATCCCCGCGACCCTCGTCCACGAAGACGACCGCTGCGTGGCCTTCCGCGATATTTCGCCGCAGGCGCCGGTGCATGTGGTGGTGGTGCCCCGCCAGCCGATCCCGCGGATCGAGGCGGCGGCGCCGGCGGATGAGGCTCTACTCGGCCACCTCCTGCTCACGGCGGCGGCGGTCGCGCGGCGCGAGGGGCTCGCTGAAAGCGGCTTCCGGCTGGTGATCAACAACGGCCCGGATGGCGGTGAATCGGTGCCGCACCTGCATGTGCACGTGCTGGGCGGCCGCGCGCTCGGCTGGCCACCTGGTTAGATCTTCCGCATGAATCCGAAGCTCACCCGCCTCCTCGCAGCGCTTTGCCTCGCCGGGCCGGCCTGCACGCCGAGTCTCCCGCCCGCTCCGCCGCGGGTGCCACGGGTGGTGCTGGTGCATGGATTCCTGGAGAACGGCAACACCTACCGGATGCTCCGGACGCGTCTGGAAAAGCGCGGTTTTGAATGCCTCGTGCCGCGCTTGAAACACAGCGACGGTCGCGGCGGTCTGGCGAATCTGGCGGTGCACCTGAAGCAGGACATCGACGCGAAATTCGGCCCGGAACAGCCGATCAGCATCGTCGCCTTCAGCATGGGCGGGCTGGTGAGCCGCCACTACCTACAGGAGCTCGGCGGCGCGGCACGCTGCGAGAATCTGATCACGATCTCATCGCCCCACCACGGGACGAAAGCCGCTTATCTATATCCGAGCCAGGGCGCTACGGAGATGCGGCCGGGCAGCGCGTTCCTCACAAGCCTGCGGCGTTCACAAGATCGTCTTGGAAAAATGCCGGTGGCTTCCTACCGCACGCCGATGGATCTCGTCATCCTGCCACCGGACAGCTCGATCTGGGACGGTGCGGAGAATCACCAATTCCCGGTGGTGCTCCATCCGCTCATGCTGACATCCCGCCCGGTGCTCGAGGACATCGAGCGGCGGCTGGTGAAATAGGGAGGGTGGGCATTTCCACCCACCCTCCTCGCAAAGCTACCGGCTGCGCGTGCTACTGCGGGACCTTTCCGAGCACTTCCACGCGGACCAGCGCAATGCCGCGTTTAACAAAGCCGAGACGTTCAGCAGCGCCGATGGTGACGTCGATGATACGGCCTTTCGTGTAGGGTCCGCGGTCGTTGATTGTGACGATCTCGGATTTTCCGTTGGATTGGTTGATCACGCGGACCTTGGTGCCCATCGGCAGGGTTTTGTGGGCGGCGGTGGCAGCTTCATTGGACAGGCGCTGACCGCTAGCGGTGCGGGTGCCGTAGTTGGTCTTGATGGAATACCAAGAGGCTTTCCCGGTCTGCACGGATTTGACCGCGAGCTGGGAGTCGGGGTTGATGGTTTTGGTGTTCGCATTCCCGGTGCTGGCGCAGCTGGGAATAAGGATGACGCCGGCGATTGCCAGGGCCACGGATGTTAGGTTCCGGGTCATGTTCATCGTGTTAAGTCCCCTTTGGGGCGGGGGCCTCATAAAAGCCTCGAAATGAGGATGCAAGGCAAAACTACCCCCCTCCCGAAGCGCCGGATCCTTGCCCTGCCATGGGCTTCCGCGGGAGTGTTTCAGATAACTTGATCATTTTTCTCGTCACTTTGGCACAGGGCTTGTTAACGACTCCGGGATGCTGGATCAGCGATTGCCCTCAACCCGGACCCGATTCACCCGTGCGGATCTGGATTTTCTGGCGACGATCCTCGCGCCCGCTGAGCAACGGTTGCATCTCGAAAAACTGTGGAGCGATCCGGATGCCCTGCGCGAGATGCTAGATTTGAAGGAAGTCTTCCGCGGGCTGCTGGATTCGCCATCCGCGATCCAGGTGTCCCCACGGTTTTACTTCTATGTGCTGGTCCGTCACTCGTTCCTGCAGGCGGATCTGACGGATGCAAATCTGGCCGATTACGTGGCGAACGTGCTGGCCCGGCGCATCGCTCCTGCGGCTGACGATTTCCTGCAGGATGTGGCCCGCGGCTACACGCATGCCTCGGATTTCATCACGATCATTTCAAACGCCCGGGGCCGGATGCGCTTCCACCTGCAAGTTGCAGCGGGAAACCAATTCCTGGTGCTGGCGGGACTCTATCCGGAGTTTCTTAAAAGCCGCTGCGAGAAACGCGGAGCGCCGGATCTGGAGTTTTACGAGCATTTCGCCCGGCATTCCTATCGTGACGCGGCGCGGAACCGGTGCGGCAGCGGCAAGGCGTCCCGCCAGCTTTTCGGCGCGCTGGCGGACGCCATGCCGACCGCCTGCCGCTCGCTTAACCGCATGGCGGAGGAGTTCGTTTTCCTCGGGGATTGAGAGCTGGTCAGGGCAGCTCCGTCCAGACCGCCTCGGTCAGCCGCCAGCCGTCCTTCTGCTTCTGCCAGTCGAAGGTGACCTGGAAGCTGCCGTCCACGGGCTTATACTGGGCCAGCTCGACGAGACCGGTGAGGGTGAGGACGACGACGGCTCGGTCGCCCGTGATCGCGATGGAGCGGACCTCCTCCAGCTCGAAGCGGGTCTGCTTCGCCTGGTTGCAAAGCCACGAGTAGGCGCTTTCGAGCTCCTCGCGATTGAAGCTGCCATTGGCCTCTTTGATCGTTGGCGTTTCGAGCCGCACGCTGGTGGCCAGCAGGGAATTGAGCGAGTAGGCGCCCATCTGCCGGGTGACCTTGCCGCTGCCACTGTCGAGCGTGAGCGTAGTGAGCAGTTTCTGGGTGCGGCGCTTGACGACCTGGGTGTCGGCAAACCACCAGAAGGCAAAGCCGACGAGGAGTGCGAGCACAAGCGCGGACGAGGCGAGGCGTTTCATGGAGCGGCTTTCTGCTGGGAGGGATCGTAGAAAATGCGGATGTCCGCCTTATCGGTACCGAGAAGCTGTTGGGCGCGCTTGAGGGCGGCGCGGGTGGAAAGATTCGGATTTCGCGGATTTGTCAGGAAAATATTGCTCTCGCCGGCCCGCCGGTCGCAGCCGGCCTGCAGGGTGATGAGGATGCCGGATTTTTTCAGCACCCGGTAGACCTCGCGGGTCGCGCCGGAGACCAGCAAGTGCAGCCCTTTTCCCCGCATGAAAAGGATCAGATCCTCCAGCGCCATCACGCTGGTCGCATCGAGATGGCGGGCGTTTTTCAACCGCAAGACGATGATCTGGATGGCGGGATCGGAGATGGTCCGCTGGATCTGGGTGCGGAACAGCTCGGCCGCGCCGAAAAACAAGTCGCCCTCGACATGGACGATGGAGATCGCGGGGATCGGCAGGGTGGTGTTCTGGGAGGGCGGAAGCCTGTGGCTTGCGCTCATCACTGGCACCATGTCGAGGCACTCTCATCATGCCA
>ENA-OFCF01000611-OFCF01000611.1-metagenomes-genome-assembly--contig:-NODE-611-length-15466-cov-3.605477_pt1 | contig 15466 bp, 12 predicted proteins | sample MGYA00153387_OFCF01 | MGnify analysis MGYA00153387
GAGACCGAGTTCGCCGACCGGCTCGCGACGCTGGGTGCGACCGTCACGCCCGCACCGACCGACGGCGAGCTCCCCGAGACCGCGGCGACCGAGCGCGTGGTGGTCGAGGTCGGCGGCAAGCGGCTGGAGATCATCATCCCGGCCGGGCTGTCGCTCGGTCGCAACCGGGGCCCCGGTGCCCGGCGCCCGGTCCGGCGCGCCTCTGTCCGCTCCACGCCCACGGCGTCCGGCACCATGCTGTGCTCCCCGATGCAGGGCACCATCGTCAAGGTCGCCGTCGAGGACGGGGCCGACGTCGCAGAGGGCGACCTCGTCGTCGTCCTCGAGGCGATGAAGATGGAGCAGCCGCTGCTCGCCCACCGGGCGGGGCGGGTCACGGGACTCGCCGCCGACGTCGGCGCGAGCGTCGGTGCGGGCACCCTCATCTGCGACATCATCGGTTGACCGACCCCGCTGTGCAGTCCGACACCCCTGGGCCCGCCGACACCACAGTGCCGCGTCCCTTCCACCGCCACCCCGGGGACGGCTGGGTGCAGTGCGCGCACGGGCACCGGCACTGGGGCCTGCACGGCGCGGCGGGTCTCCTGCTCGCGCGACGGGCCCACCAGGGCGCGATCGACGCCGTCGTGCTCCAGCACCGCGCGCTGTGGAGCGACCTCGCCGACCTGCTCGAGCACAGCCTCCCCTGCGCCGAGCTCACGCGCGCCTGGCTCGACGCCGCCGCCTGCGAGCGCCGCCACAGCCAGGTGTTCGACGACCACGGCCTCGCCCACCGCACCACCGCCATGGGCGACTCGTTCGCCTGCCTGCCCGTCGCCGAGCTGCTCGCCCGCTGCCCCGAGCTCGCCGAGCAGGCCGGGTGCGCCCACTGCCGCGAGTGCGGCCTGACCGGGCTGCGCCGCGCCGCCCTCCGGTCCCACGCCCGCGCCCCCGACCCCGACGCGATCGTCGCCGCCCTGCGCGGCCGCCACGGCCCGCTCGCCCAGGACATCGCCCTGCACCTCGCCGCGCGCTTCTCCCTGTCCGTAAGACCATGTCCTCTGGAACATGGCCTCGGGGCCAGCTGGTTGACCCGCCTGACCCAGCGTCCCGTCCCGGCCCCGCATGCCCTGCGCGCCGTGCGTGAGCTGCTGCGCGCCCGCCCGGCCCTCGCCGACGCGCCCGACATGTTCGCCGCGCTCATCCGCCAGGCCGGCCCCCGCGCGCAACACGGCGACCTCCCACGCCCGACCGCCCCGCCCTTCGCCGCGCTCGGCGAGCTCGTGCTCCACCTCCCCGACCTCGCCGCGCTGCTCGCCCCGTGGCACGACCCCGCCGTCGTCCCCGCGGCCTGGCACCCCGACCCCTTCGAGTCGCACGTTCATCGCACCGTCGCGACCCCGTGGCGCCGCCAGCTCGCCCGCCGCGCCGCCGACGACCCGGAGGCTGCACTGTGGCTCGCGCGCCTCGGTGACCTCGAAGCCCTGACCCGCATCTCTCGCCGTCCCTTCCTCGCGCTGGCCCACGACATCCGCCGCCAGCACGCGCTACGTGACCGCCCCGCGGATGTCCCTTGCGACATGTCCCTTCTGACATCCGCGGTCGAGTCCCGCGCCGGCCTGCGCCCCGGCGACGGCCACACCGTCGACCTCGCCCTGCTCCGCGAGGCTGCCCGCGCGCTCACGCCCCCGCACGACCCCGCCGCCCTGGCCCCCGCGCTCGAACTATTAATTGCCGCCGGCCTGCCCGCCGAGGTCTGGGAGGACATCCTCGATCGCCTGCTGCCCCCCGCCGGTCCGCCCGCGCCCGACGTGCTCGCCAAGCTCGAGACGGTGCGCCAGCAGGTCCTGCGCGACCCGACCAGCCGCCCCAACCACCGCAAGCTCGTGCAGTCCGCCATCCGTGCCGGCGCGCCCGAGGCCTTCACCTACGCGACCGCCTGGTCGCAGGCCGACCCCGACCACGCCCCCGCGTTGCTGGCTGTCGCCGACCTCCTCGCCGCCCGCAGCGACCCCGCGGCCATGCGCGCCTACGGCTCCGCCGTCGAGGTCAACCCCTTCAACCTCAAGCTCCAGACCCGCCTCGCCGACGCCTACGCCGGCAAGGGCGACATCACCCGCAGCTGCGCCCATCGCCGCGCCGTCGTCAGCATCGACCCCGTCAAGGCCGACAACCACCTGCAGCTCGCCCGCTGCCTCGCCACTCTGGGTCGCCAGGACCTCGTCCTCGACGCCGTCGGCGACGGCCTCGGGCGCGCGAAGGGTAACGTCGCCGAGCTGTACGCCTCGCAGTCCGGCCTGCGCCCGGCCCGGCCGCGCCCGGTCACCGGCAAGCTCAAGGCGATGTTGACCTGGAACGGCGCCGGCGACCTCGACGTCGCCTTCATCGACAACCGCGGCCGCCGCCTGTCGGCGATCCGTCCCGAGGGCGTGACCGTCGAGCAACTCGGCAACGGCGAGACCGCCGGCCTGGCGAGCGTCGCCGGCACGGTCAGCGTGGAGGTCACGCGCTTCAGCGGTCAGGGCCCGGTCTCGGGCGAGCTCAAGCTGCGCACCCCGGAGACCACCCGCGTGTTCCCCTTCACGATCGACCAGGGCACGCTGCGGCTGGCCAACGTGACCTTCAACGGTTATTACCGCGGTGGATGGTGACCGGACGCGCCCAGATGATGTCTCTTCGGACAGGTTTGCTCGCCGCGCTGCTGACCGCGTGTGCGAGCGCGCCGATGACCCCGACCACGGGTGTGGTCGTCGATCCCGAGGCCCCGCACGTCACCCCTCACGGTGACCTCGAGATCCTCCGTCACCGCGCCGCGATCGGCCTCACCGCCGACGTGCGCGCCGAGCTCGCCTCGCGCCTCGCCTCCGCGGGCGACCGACCCGGACCCGACCCCGGGCGCGACGCCCTGCGCGCCCTGGCGATCGAGCTCGCGCTGGTCCAGGGCGACGCCGACGCCGCGCGCACCGAGCTCGAACGCCTCGACCGCACGATCGCCGGCCAGGGTGAGCGCGCCAGCGCCGAGCTGCGCGCCCTCGCGGCCACCCTGCGCGGCGCCTGGCTATTCGACGCCCACCGCTACGCCGACGCCCGCAGCAGCCACCTCCGGGCCCTCGTCGCGCTCGAGCAGCAGGGCTCGATGCCGCAAACCTCGGCCCACAAGGGCACCACCCTGCGGGCCCTCGCCCGCGACCAGCTCGCGCTCGGCGAGGCCGAGACCGCCGTCGGCACCCTCGGCCGCGCCATCGAGATCCACCGGGACAGCCCCGAGGCCCACATCGATCTCCACGAGGACCTCCTGCTCGCCGTCGATGTGATGATCGCCGTCAAGCAGCCCGACGAGGCGGTCATCGTCTCGAGCGATGCATACAATCAGGCGCTCGCGAAGTTCGGCTCCGACACCTTGCCGCACGCCGAGGCCCTGCTGCTGGTCGGCGCGGCCACCCTCGCCAAGGGCGACCGCAGCGCCGCGGCAACCGTGATCTCCGACGCCCGCGCCATTCTCGAGAAGTTGCAGTCCGAGCGCAGCGACCCTCGCTTCCCGATCTCGGCGAGGGCCCTGCGTCGCAGCGACGAGCTCATGCAGGCGCTCGCGGGAACATCGGGACCCTCGCCACCCGCGACCTCATCGACCTGACATGTCCTTTGGCGGCTCATCGATGCTCCGACCGCGCGAGCCGGCAATCGTACATGCCAAACGCGCAACCAGGCGATCAGCGGCGCACGAGCGGACCGCTCTGAAGCAGCGGCGTGGTCGTCCAGTGCTGACGAAGCGCCGCCGCGTGGTCGGGGAGGAGCGGCCAGTCTTTGGCACGCTCGCACTCCGTCCACGCGTGCGCGAGACGTTCGATCGTCGCATCCACGATGCTGGAGACGCGCGCGCTGTCCCATCCGATGCGAGCGGCGAACGTGACCATGGTGGCTCGCCCGATCTGTGACATCGACTTGGTACCACCAAGGTTGAGCGCTAGTGTTCGCGCGACTTGTTGCGGCCACGCGATGGTCGCCACCTGGTCATAAAGAGGCGACAATGTGGCGCGCACCCGATCTGGATAGACGAGGGACCAATTTTTGAGGTGTGCGTCCCCGTTGCCGCTAGCGATCATCAGCGTGAGGCGACGGATCATCTCCTCGCCGGCGGCATCGCCGACGGTCGCCGCGACGATCTGCACGATGTCCTCATAACTATAGTGATCATATTTGTGCTCGGGCAGAAGATTGACGACTTGAGCGAGATCCTCCTGATGGATCTTTCGTCCCCCGTCGTCGCGGTCGAAGCGACGCACCGCGAGCACGTAGGTCCCGGGCTCGGCATGCTCTCCCAGGGTCCCTATGAGCGCGCTCGCCGGGCGAAGGATCGTCTCGGGGACATCGAACCCGGCTCGCCGCGCCCATTGCATGATCGCAAACTCGTTCTCACACAGCCCAGGGAACCGGCGAGACGCGAATTTGACCAGCCAGTCGCCGAGGCGCCCATGGACGGGCAGGGTGATTTTATCCTCCGCCATGATCACCGAGAACTTGAGCTGGACCCCTGCCAGTGAGAAGCGCATCCACTCGCCGTCAGGGTCGACGGGCTCGGTCGGGTCGACGGTCTCGACCAGGCCCGCGAGTCGCCCCTCCGACGCCACGGACGCGGCCCGGACCTCGACAGCACCGGGGAGGTCGCGGCCCAGCCGCTCTAGCAACGTGATGTCGTCGCCCTCAGCAACACCCAGGTGAGCCTCGAGGATGGGACGAAGCTCGCCTTCTGGCTCCGGTACGAGGTTCGAGAAGAACGGCGGAAGACTGCCCCTTTTGCCCCTGTATACACCGGAGAGGTTGTCTTCAAACTTCTGACCGAGCGTCGGCCGCTCGGGTGATCGGCGATACGCCTCCACGAAGCGAAAGGCCCACTGCCCCCGGTCGTCCTGAGTAAGAGAGCCGACGACTCGCTCGTGTAACAATACGTCAGCAGTCGCTGTCATGAATTGACGCCTCGCAAGAGGTAGTCAAGCGAGGGCCGGTCGGATCGGCCCCAACCAGTGAGCCGAAGCGCGAGCGACTGCGTGGCCGCCTGTATTGTGCGTACGCGCTCAGCGAGGAAATCTTCGCTTCGTCCAGCGATGAGCGACGATAAGGCCGTCGGCGAGACCGCGTGCGACCGCAAAACCACCTCGTCCCGTATGAGTCCACCGAAGCGAGAGAGAAGTGCGGGCCTCCCTGCTTGTCGACCGGGGAGAAAGATGCGATTCGCCGGACTCCGGGTCATCTCGCCGCCCTCGGTTATAATCGATCGGAAGGCCTCGAGATCGAAGGTCTCGAGAAGAGCAGCGACGTCGATCGGCAGTCCGGTATCGAGGTCGCGAGGATGGAGCGATGCTAGCCCGAGCAAACACAACCGACTGGCAGCCGCCCGCGCGTCGAAGCGCTCCGGGATCCGAAACTCGCCAGGATCTAGCTGGGGGACCAGCCCGAGGAGCACCTGCACGCTCTTCTCTTCATCATCCGCGATCAACTGGCTGATGCCGCGCCGCTGCAGCGTTCGGTCGTCGACTCGGTCGCTAGCGAGGAGACATCGCCACAACCACCAGGTGAGCAACTCGAGCGAGCGGGCCGAGGGCTCGGGATGGAGCCGAAAAAATCGGGTCAGCACAGAAAGCGGTGCCGTGGATGGGAGGAGTCGGAGGTGGACGATCTCTGCTTGGGAGCGCAGGAAGCCGAGGACCCGCCGAAGCGTCGGCAACGCACGAGACGCGGTTCCGGCGAGGAATCCGGGGCTGTCGCGCTCGAGTTCTTTGTAACTGCGGGTCACGTCACGCCCCTCGAACGCAACAAGGCAGCGCAGCGCGACATCTTCATCCATGGTGCCGAGGCAGAGTTCCCGTAACGCGGCGATAAGCTCGCTGATCGTCGACGGGACTCTGCTGGTGCTGTGAGCGCCGTAGAGGGCGTCGTGGATGACGCGCCACTGCAACGGTCGCCCCGAGGTGTTGACGCGCTGGAAGATCTCCCGGAGAACCTCAACCTCGTTCTCCGCCACATCCACCGAGTAGAGCGGAAGCTTGTACTCACGGATTCGAGTGCCCGCCTCGAAGATCTTCGCTCGAAGCTCGCGGTGCTTGCTATGAGGCCAGTTATGGACCCACTCACTGAGCTGCGCGCTGTCCAGGAGCGCGGTCAGCGGGAGCCAGGTGTCAGGCACATCACCTTTGGTGGGAGGGCCGCGAAATGCTTCCTCCTGGGGGTCAAAGTAGACGACGTAAGGGTCGCCAGCGATCGGCCGAATCGGGAGGGGCTCCGGCCGAGCCAGGCTGACGGTGAGCGTGACGAGCCGCTGCTGGCCATCGACGACGTCATAAGTGAGGGACGCTTCAGGCGCGTGAATCGTGAGCGGGCCGAACTGCAAAGTCTTCGCGGGGCCAGATCGCTGGTGAAGTAGAAGCGATCCGATCGGAAAGCCGCGATAAATGCTGTCGAACAGGGAGATGACGTCGCCAGCATCCCACTGGAGATCCCGCTGATAGACTGGAACACGGACCCGCCCGCTCATCATGAGGTCGACCAGTTCGCGAACACTCTTCGTGTCGGCTGTCAGCTTGGGGAGGACCCTCGGCATCGTCTGTCAGCGGCCACGTTACGTCATCGCTCCGACGTCGTCCAGCGTGCCAGCCGACGCCCTGATTCGCCTTTGCGTGCCTCGATGACGGCCGGCGCTCTTACGAGAGTTTGCGTGGACGACATGACAGGGACGACCTCACGGCGGACCATGTTTACTGCGCTGAGCTGATGGCGCCGGACCGGGTCAGGCTGAGCCGTGCAGGCGGTGCGGTGTGGGCTCCGTCGCGTCGTTCGACGAGCGGAGCCGCCGACGGGCAGCACTCGCGGCCGACCGGTCCGCCCCGAGTGTCTGGAGGTGATGGTCATGCGGCGACGAAATTAGCTCGGGGTGTTTGGCCGCTCGTGTAAGAAATTCCCTCCGGGCCCTGCGGACGCGAGGACCCGTGATCGACATCACGAGTCGACGCGTGGCGAGCGTCGAGCGGGCGATGGGACGGCCGAAGTGAGTCGCGGACGCAGCGCACACGATCCGCTTACTTGAGCCCTGGCTCGGGACCGGGGTACCGTGCCGCCACGCCATGGCCGGAACATCCTCCAACTCGACGGTCCGCGCGCCCGAACACGAGCGGCTCCACAGCGCGCCGGTGGGCGGCGGGCTCATGGGTTTCCTCCGCGACTTCCACAACAAGACGATCCTGTTTCGCATCGGCGACTGGATCTTCGTGACGTACGGACTCATCGCCGGCATCGCGTTCTTCTTCGGGTTCTCGACGACCGTCTGGTACCTGGCGATGCTCGGCGAGGACCCGGCCGTGACCGCGGCCGTGTGCCTGTTCTTCGTCATCCCGTCGGTCCTGATGGTGTCGCGGGTGACGAGCATCCTGCTCGAGTGGCGCGAGCTGTTTCGGCGCCCGCTGCAGACCCTGCTCAAGCCCGGCTACATGCTGCACGGCGGCATCTTCGGCGGGGTGCTGGCGATGGCCGGCTACTCGATGGCCGGCGGTCCGAGCTTGCCGCAGTTGCTCGATGGGCTCGGCTTCGCCATGCCGCTGGGCGAGGCCATCTGTCGCCTCGGCTGCTTCGTGTACGGCTGCTGTTGGGGCAAGCCGACCAACAGCCGCTTCGGTGTGCGCTACACCAGCCTGCACTCCAAGGTGGTCCGTTTCCAGCCCGAGCTGCAAGGGGTGAAGATCCACCCGACGCAGATCTACGCGCTGACGGCCCACCTGATCCAGTTCACGCTCTTCTACATGCTGCTGCCCTACAAGGCCTTCGACGGCATGTTCGGGGCGCTTTACCTGATCACCCACCCGATGATCCGCTTCGTGCTCGAGACCTTCCGTCAGGACGACCGGGGCAAGCTCGGCAAGCTGACGCACAGCAACATCTACAGCCTCATGATGATGGGCATCGGCCTGCTCGTGCTGGCATATGGCATGTCGAGCTCGGCGACCAACCTCCCGATCGACGTCCACTTCCGCTACATCCACACGATCACCAACGGACAGGCGCTCGCGTTTTGTACGTTGACCTTCTTCGTCGCGGCGGCCGCCTTCGGCGCCCACTACCGCAACGTCGGCTCGTGGCTGTCCAAGCCGTCGGGCGGCGTCGCGGCCCAGGTCGATGAGCTGAGCCTCGGCGCCTCGGCCCGCGACGCTGACAAGCACGACGACAGCTGCGACTCCTGCGACCACCACGAGCGTTGAGCCTTGAGCGACACCACCCCCGAACTTTATGACCTCGCCGCCGAGGTCGCCCGCCGGCGCACCTTCGCGATCATCAGCCACCCCGACGCCGGCAAGACGACGCTGACCGAGAAGCTGCTGCTCTACTCGGGCGCGATCCAGCTGGCCGGCGCCGTGCGGGCCAAGAAAGCCGGTCGCGCGACCACCAGCGACTGGATGGAGATGGAGCGCGAGCGCGGCATCTCCGTCACCACGTCGGTGATGAGCTTCGAGTACCCGCACCCGGAGCTGCCCGCCGACGCGCCGCCCGTGCAGGTCAACCTGCTCGACACCCCCGGCCACGCCGACTTCGGCGAGGACACCTACCGCGTGCTCACGGCCGTCGACGCCGCCCTGATGGTTATCGACGGCGCCAAGGGCGTCGAGGAGCGCACCGAAAAGCTGATCGAGATCTGTCGCCTGCGCGACACCCCCGTCGTCACTTTTATCAATAAGTACGACCGCGAGTGCCTCGACCCGCTGGAACTGATGGGCGACGTCGAGAAAAAACTCGGCATGACCTGCGTGCCGCTCACCTGGCCGGTCGGCATGGGCAAGCGCTTCAAGGGCGTCTACGACCTCCAGCGTCACCGTATGCACATGTTCGCGGCGCAGGGGCACCATAAAATTCAGGAGGGCATTTTGGTCGAGGGCCTCGACGACCCGAGGCTGGACGAGCTGCTCGGAGATCAAGTGGACGAGCTGCGCATGGCCGCCGAGCTGCTCGGCGGCGCCAGCCAGCCGCTCGACCGCGCGGCCTTCCTCGCCGGCAAGCAGACCCCCCTGCTGTTCGGCTCGGCGATGAACAACTTCGGCGTGCGTGAATTGCTGGAGGCGTACATCCGGCTGGCCCCCGGCCCGCTGTCCCGCCAGGCGATCACCGGCAGCGCCGTGACGACCCCTCCGGCCCCCGGCGAGCCCGTACCCATGCGCACGGTGCTCCCCACCGAGGAGGCCTTCACCGGCTTCGTTTTCAAGATCCAGGCCAACATGGACCCGCAACACCGCGACCGCATGGCCTTCATGCGCGTGTGCTCGGGCCGCTTCGAGCGCGGCATGCGTGCGTTCCACTGCCGCCTCGGCCGCGAGGTCGGCCTCGGCAACGCGACGACCTTCCTCGCCCGCGACCGCGAGATCGTCGAGGCCGCCTACGCCGGCGACATCATCGGCCTCCCCAACCACGGCACGATCAAGATCGGCGACGCGTTCACGGCCGGTGAGAGCCTGCGGTTCACCGGCATCCCAAGCTTCGCCCCCGAGCTTTTTAAAAGAGTCCTGCTCAAGAGCCCGCTCAAGGCCAAGAGCCTCGCCAAGGGCCTCACCCAGCTCGCCGAGGAGGGCGCGATCCAGGTCTTCAAGCCCTTCATCGGCAGCCAGTTCATCGTCGGCGCGGTCGGCCAGCTCCAGCTCGAGGTGATGAAGCACCGCCTGAAAAGCGAGTACGACGTCGACGCCGACTACGAGGGCATCGAATACTCGACCGCCCGCTGGATCACGCCAAAGACCGAGGGCAAGTCGAAGATCGACATCCAGAAATTGATGGAGAACTTCCAGACCCGCAACCAGCAGAACCTGGCCACCGACAGCCACGGCGACCTCGCCTACCTCGCGCCCAATCGGTGGAACCTCCAAAAGGTCGAGGAACGGTTCCCCGACATCCGCTTCGCGGCGACCCGCGAGCATACCTAGGTTGCGAACAGCTGCCGCGCTGGCATCGCCGCGTATGGCGTCGCCGCAACTGGGAGATTTTACTAGATCTCCAGTGTGATAGTGGCCACGCCAGGCCGTCACCACTGGCGGCTACGCATGCTCCGATGCGTGGCGCTGGCGATCAGGTGATGCCGGCCGCCCGCGCGCTCACGCGAGACCGCCGCGTCGCGCTCAGGGTGGCGTGTATTTGCTGACGAACGCCCACAGCAGTGGCCATGCCTCACAGCCGGGTGGTCGGCAGCGGTCCTTGCCAGGTCGGCGCCTCGCTGTCGTCGCTGGCGCTGAGGGCCGCGAGCACCGCCTGTGCGCTGGCGAAGCGGGCTGAAGGGGTCTTCTCGAGCATGCACGTGATCGCCGAGTCCCAGGCGACGGGGAGGTCGGGCCGCAGCTGTCGCGGCGGGACGACGGGGTCGGTGCAGTGGGCGAGGCCGACGGAGATCGGTGTATCGCCACGAAACGGCGGCCGGCCGGTGAGCGCGTGGTAGAGCACGGCGCCGAGGGCATAGAGGTCGGTGCGTGCGTCGATGGCCCCGCCCTTGACCTGCTCCGGCGCCATGTACTCGGGCGTGCCGACGACCATATTGGTGGCGGTCATGCCGGCGTGGAGGTCGGCCCGGGCGATGCCGAAGTCGATCAGCTTGACCCGCTCCTGGGCGTCGATGAGGATGTTGGCGGGCTTGAGGTCGCGGTGGACGACACCGGCGTTGTGCGCGGCGGTCAGGCCCTCGCACAGCTGGGTGACGATCGGCCGCAGCTGCGCCGGCGTCAGGGTGCCGAGCCGCTGGATGCGCGCCGCCAGGCTCTCGCCGGTGACGTACTCCATCGACACGAACAGCAGGCCGTTCTCCTCGCCGAGGTCATGCATGCGCACGACGTTCGGGTGGGAGATCCTCCGGGCCATGCTGGCCTCGCGGCGCAGACGCTCGGCGGATCCGGGGTCGAGCAGCGCCAAACCGGCGATCACCTTGAGGGCGACCGCCTCGCCAAGCTGCTCGTCGCGCGCGAGGTAGACGGCGCCCATGCCACCGGCGCCGAGCAAACGCTCGATGACGAAGCGGCCCGCGACCTTCGTGCCGGCGCGGATCTTCCCGCTGGCGAGGTTGCCGGCCTCATCCGCTGCGGCGAGCGCCGGGCGGGCGCCGGCGCTCGCCATCGCAAGGCTCTGCGTCGCCAGCCGGTTGAGCTTGGCGTTGAGCTCGAAGTCGACGTTGCAGATGATCGTCTCCAGCGCGCGCAGGCGCTGGTCGAGCTCGTTGCGCTGGGCCTCGAGGGCCTTGAGCTGCTTGCCGTCGCCGTCGCCCCGCTCCAGCTGCTTCATCCGGGCTTCGTGCGCATACTTGAGGTAGCGCATCGCCACGATCGATCCGAAGACCGAGAAGAAGACAATGAAGGGGACGAGGATCTCGGCCAAGGGGGCTCCTGAAGGACCCACACCAGAGACACTCGAACGGGCGAGATCTCGCCCGCCTGTGTCACAGGCCTGGCTTACACCTTGATGCCGCGGCCACGGATCTCGGCGAGGACGACGTCGATGCCGCGCTTGTCGATGATCTTCATTCCGTGGCAGCTGACGCGCAGCGAGATGAAGCGGTTCTCGCTGGGCACCCAGTACCGCTTGGCATGCAGATTCGGCATCGTGCGCCGGTGCGTACGGATGTGCGAGTGAGACACGTTCATGCCCGCGAGGGGGCGCTTACCGGTGACCTGGCAGACTTGCGACATGGGGCGAAGGGCCTTCGAGAAGGGAGCGGGAGATAAACACCGGGGGGCTCGGAGTGTCAAGTCGCTGTCCCCTCATCAATGGCATTCGTGATGCGCCGCGGTGAGCGCATCCGCACCCTGCGGGGGAGGGCCGGCGTCATCGGCCGGTCAGCGGACACCGGCCCGGTGATAGGCTTCGCTCCATGGCGAACACGACCTACACCCCGATCGAGTACAAGGCCACCGATTACTCCGGCCTCAAGGGCCTGCACGGCATCACGGACGAGCAGATCGAGGTCCACCTCAAGCTCTACAACGGCTACGTCACCCGCACCAACGCGCTGCTGGCGAAGACGGCCAAGATGGCGAACGAGGGGCAGCACGCCGATTCCAGCTACCAGGAGCTCAAGCGCCGGGCCGGCTGGGAGTGGAACGGCATGCGCCTCCACGAGTACTACTTCGACAATCTCGGCGCGAGTGGCGCGCTCCAGGCGGCGCAGAGCCCGTTCGCGGCCCGCGTGGTGGCCCAGTTCGGCACCGTCGACGCGTGGAAGGCCGACCTGATGGGCGTCGCCAAGATGCCGGGCGTCGGTTGGGCGATCACCTACCTCGACCCGAAGAACGGGCAGATCTGGAACCACTGGGTCAATCAGCACGAGGTCGGCCACCCCTCGGGCGCCGTGCCGCTGCTCGTGCTCGACGTGTGGGAGCACGCCTTCTCGGTCTATCGCAAGCCCACCGACCGCCCCGCGTACCTCGAGGACTTCTTCGCCAACGTGTCGTGGGACATCGTCGGCAAGCGCCTCACGATCGCCGGCATCTGAGCGGCGGCTCCTCGAGCCTCCTCGAGATGGGCTCGAGAAGACGGCCGCCCCGCAGATGCGTGGGCGGCCTTCCTCGTCGGAGCGCGAGCGCAGCGGCGAGGCGCTGCCTCAGGGCTGCGCGCCGCCGTCGATCCACTCGGTGATCAGGTCGATCGTCTCTTGCGGCAGCGCAGGTGCGCCGAGCGGCATCTGGCTGCCGCCACCGACGTCCGCCTGGGTGCCGTTGATCTTGTGCCACATGAAACTCTTGGTGGCGTCGCCCGGCTCGACCCGCTTGAGCATGCCCTTGCTCGCCGGGACGCCGACCAGGTTCATGTACGCGGTCGCAGCGTCGCCCATCTTCAGGCCGCCGGAGCCCGGCGTGTGGCAGTCGCAGGTGACCGGCGGGTTGAGGACCGGATAGACGTCCACCGCCCAGCTCGGACCCGTCAACCCGGTCGTCGTGTCCTCGCCGGTCGTGTCGGTCGTGCCGTCGGTCGTCTCTGGCCCGGTGGTGCTCGTCGCTGGCTCCGTCGTGCTCGTTGCCGGCTCCGTCGTGCTCGTCGCCGGCTCCGTCGTGCTCGTCGCCGGCTCCGTCGTCGGGTCGGTGGTCATGCCGGTGGACGTGGGCGCGTCGCCGGTGCTCGGGTCCGTGGTCGCAGTGGTGGCAGGGGTCGCGTTGCCGGTCGAGGCGTCGCTGACGGTGCCACCGCCATCATCGCCGCAGGCGGCCAGAGTGATCAACGACGAGAGCAGGAGAGTGCTACGAAGAAACATGGCGTAAGTCCCTGTCAAAGGTGGCGCGGGAGTGCACGCCAGCGGCTGCGGCGGCCAGGCATGGTACCCGCGATCCAACGAAAAACGCCGCCCTATCCGGCGGCGTCGTTCGTGATCGTGGACCTGTGTGCGAGGTGCGAAGGTGGTGCGAAGGTGGTGCGAAGGTGCGACTCGAAATGGACGAGCCGATGACCAGGCGAATGAGCGCGAGCCGGCTTCAGGGCTTGGCGCCGGCGTTGATCCACGCCTCGATCTTGGCGAGGTCTTCAACCGACAGCATGCCGCCCTGCGGCATCTGGAGGCCGAGGCCCCCGACGTTGGCCTGGGTGCCGTTGATCTTGTGCCACAGGTAGCTCGCGTCGACGTCGCCGGCCTTGACCTGGACGATGCCGGGCACGGTCTTGGACGCCGCGTCGACGATCTCGGCGTAGCTCTTCTCCGCGGTGAGGATCGGGCCGTTGGTCTGCGCGATGCCGGACTCGATGTGACAGCCGGCGACACAGCGGGTGTCCCAGATCAGCTGGATCTCCATGTAGTCGACCACGGGCGCGCCGGACTCGTCGCTGCCGCTCTCGCTTCCGCTCGACTCCTCGCCAGCGGTGGTCGTGGTCGTCGGCTCCGTGGTCGGGTCAGTGGAGGTGAGGGGCGCGCTCGTCGAGCCGTTGCTTCCGGTGTTGCTGTCGGTGTCGCCGTCGGTGCCGCCACCGTCGTCGCCACAGCCGGCAGTGAACACGAGCGCCAGAGCGAGCGCAGAACGTCCAGCACACGCCATCCAGGAATTACGATCAAGGTTCATGGTCGGGAACGGATACCATTCTTGGCGTCCACCGATCAAGGAAGCGATCGCAGAAGCTCGCGACGTGAATGAGCGTTCGCGTCAGTTCATCGCGGTCGGCACCGCGAGCACGAAGGGCTCGATCAGCGCCTCGAAGCAGCGACCGTCCGGACGCAGCATCATGTAGCTGCCATGCATCGCGCCGTGTGGGGTCTCCAGCACACAGCCGCCGGAGTACTCGAAGGACTCGCCAGGGTGAAGTAGCGGTTGCGAACCGACGACGCCCTCACCCTCGACCTCGCGCACACCGCCGGTCGCATCGGTGATGATCCAGTGGCGACGCCGCAGCTGCGCGGGATCGTGACCCTCGTTGGAGATCTTGATCGTGTAGCTGAACACGAAGTGCTGCGGCTGCGACTGCTCGTGCACGTAACGCGAACGAACGACGACGCGGATCCCCTGAGTCTCGGCGAAGCTGGACACCCGGTCGCCATACCCAAAACATTCGCGGGTGCGCAAGCCCCCGCGTACATGTGACGGACGTGCGTCAGGGGGGCGGCCCGGCCGGATCTGCGCCGTCGGGACCGCGGCCGCGTGCGACGTGATAGGCGGCCACCTGCGCGGCCATCTCGTCGCGATCGAGCCTCGCGCCGTCCGCCAGCGCCTCGTCGAGGAAGCGGTCCGGCAGGCGGTCCTCGGCGATCGTCCAGCCCTCCCGTAGGTTGAAGCGGTGACGCAGCTCCGAGATCCGGCGCACGGCGCGACGCAGCCCGGGCTCGTCGATCGCCAGACCGGTCACCATCGCCAGCAGCTCGGCACCCTCGCGCCACGGCTCGGGGATGGCCCCGCGCAGGAATTTGCAGAGGATCAACGAGTCGAGCAGCGCCGCCTGGTCCTCGGTCTCGACCACGAGCGCGGGGGCGCGCGCCGGGTCGGCGTGATAGCGGTCGACCCCGGGCCGCAGGTCGGCCTGGTACGCGCCGCTGCGGTTGTGGTCGGCGCCGCGGCTGGCGACGCACAGGCCGAGCGCCATGGTCTGCATCGCCCGCGGCTCATAGCCGGGCAGCTCGAGGCCCTTCACGTGACAGGCGAAGGCCGCGCTGCCGCGCCCGATCACGCGGGCGGCCGCACGTGTCCCTTCGGCCAGGAGATCGCCGGGACCCTCGCGCCAGGCGATGCGCTCCAGCCAGGGCACGAGGTCGTCACCGAAGCGTAACGGCCAGTCGACGAGGCCGCGCTCGCTGCACTCCATCGCGAACGCGAGGGTGCCGCCGGCGGAGATCGTGTCGAGGCCGAGCTCGTCGCAGGCCCGCGCCGCCGCGAGCAGGCGCTCCGGGTCCTCGACGCCGCACAGGGGTCCGAGCGCGAACTGGGTCTCGTACTCGAGGCGCTGTCCGCCGTAGCGATGATCGCAGCCGATCGTGCAGCCGGCGCAGCTCTCCCGGGTGTGGCCGGCCGCG
>ENA-OFCF01000612-OFCF01000612.1-metagenomes-genome-assembly--contig:-NODE-612-length-15434-cov-2.669484_pt1 | contig 15434 bp, 14 predicted proteins | sample MGYA00153387_OFCF01 | MGnify analysis MGYA00153387
GCTGCACGTGGCGTGCAATATCGTTGATTCAGCAACGCCATGTGTTGCGGTCAGGCACCAGTGTCAGCGCGCGCGCTTGCGGCGAGCAATCAATGCCAGACCGCCGAGTCCCGTAGCCATCAGGAGGTACGTGCTCGGCTCGGGAACGACGTTAATCTGGCCACGGATTTCACCGCCGGTATTGGTGGAGGTGTGGATGTTCACATATTGCTGACCGGCCAGCAGACTCGCTGCCTGAGCAGAGTTATATTGGATGGAGCCGAAAATGAGGCCACCTGTCGCTGGAACCGGGGAGGGGAAATGAACCGAGGCCAAATTGAACAGTGGCGGGGCCGTACCTCCCACGCCTGCGGGGCCGTGAATGTGCAGAACCGTGGCTGCTCCGGTGAGGTCCGTAAAACCCGTGGACGAACCGTAACCCATGGAAAAGGAAAGGATGGACGTGTCGGTATTAAAAGTGATTCCACCGGAGGTTTCATTGCCGGAACCCGTGCTGTTCACCACGGCAGGAACTTCGTTTGCCGGCCTGAGTCCCACTGCATTGTTGGTGCCGGCGGGGGAGAGGTCGAATGGGATGATGTCGGCTGGCGCAAGCCCGATGCTCGAGATGAAGCAAAGGGCAAAAGGCCGGAGGTATTTGGTTTTCATGAGGGCGGTTGTTGGTTAATTGTTTGTTGGGCGAAATAGCGCAAAGCGCTAAATTCAAGCTTAGGTCGACGGCGCCCGCCGCGCTGTCCACAAGAATTCCAATCTGGCACAATTCCGGTAAGAGAAAGGACAATGAAGTCTCGGACCCATCGGGACATTGACCTGGAGATTGCGGGTGCCAAAGCTGGCGGAGATGAGTGAGCTGATTTTGGGAATCGATCTGGGGACGACGAACTCGGCGGTGGGAGTGGTGGATTCAGGGTTTCCGATCCTGCTGGCGGACACGGAAGGGCGGCGGGTGATGCCGAGCGCGGTGTGGCTGGGGCCGGATGGAAACGTGGAGGTGGGGGAAAAGGCGCTGCGCCGCCGCGCGCTGGAGCCGGAGCGCGTGGTGACCAGTATCAAGCGCCTGATGGGGCGGCGGATGCATGAGGTGGAAGAGCATTTCCCGGTGACGGTGACGGCAGGTGGGGACGGATTTCCCCGGGTGCTCGGCAAGACACCGGAAGAAATCAGCGCAGAAATTCTGCGGGAGCTGCGGCGCACTGCGGAGTGGCGGATGGGAGTGGAAATCCGCAAGGCGGTGATCACGGTGCCGGCGTATTTCCACGATGCGCAGCGCGCGGCGACGAAACGGGCTGGCGAACTGGCCGGGCTGGACGTGGTGCGCATCCTCAACGAACCGACGGCCGCGGCGCTGGCCTACGGGCTGGACAAGCTGGGCGACAAGGCGCGGGTGGCGGTCTACGACTTGGGCGGCGGGACGTTCGATCTCTCGATCCTGGAAATGCAGGACGGTGTTTTCCAAGTGCTCGCAACGCACGGAGACACACGACTGGGCGGGGACGACCTGGACGCACTGCTCCTCGGCCGGGTGCTGGAGCGGGCGGGAATTTGCGAAATGGAAGGAGCCACACGGGTGCGGCTGATGGCGGAGGCGGAGCGGGTCAAGCTGGCGCTCAGCGAGGAGATGGAGGCGGTCTTCCGAGTGCCGTTTTACGATGGGACGCACAGTTTGGAGGAAGTGGTGACGCGGGCGGAGCTTGAGAAACTCGCAGCATCCTGGATCGGACGAACGCTGAAGCTCTGCCGCCAGGCGCTGGTGGATGCGGCACTGAAACCCGAGGACCTCGACGCGGTGGTGGTGGTAGGTGGCAGCACGCGGATGCCGGCGGTGCGGCGGGCAGTGGCGGAGCTTTTCGGCCGCGAGCCGGACATTTCCCAACACCCGGATGAGGCGATCGCGCTCGGGGCGACGATCCAGGCCGGCGTGCTGGGCGGCGCGCTGCGGCAGATGATTCTACTCGATGTGACGCCGCTGAGCTTGGGCATCGAGACCTTCGGCGGGCTGATGAATGTGATCATCCCTCGGAACTCGACGATCCCGTGCAAGGCGGGCGAACTCTTCACCAACGCGGCGGACGGCCAGGCGGCGATGCGGGTGCGGGTGCTGCAAGGCGAGCGGGAAATGGCGCGGGATAATTGGGAGCTGGGCAGCTTCGACGTGGCGTTTTCTCCGGCGCCGAAGGGGCAGGCGCGAGTGGGCGTGCAGTTCCGGATCGACGAGAACGGCATCCTCGAAGCGCTGGCGCGGGACGTGGCGACAGGAGCGGACACGGTGATCCGCATCGAAAGCGCGGCGGTGGATGTGGACGACGAGGCGGTGGGCGCGATGATCGGCGAGTCGGTGGAGCACGCCTTCACGGACATGGCGGAGCGGGTTTTCACGGAGGCGCGGCTGAAGGCGGAGGAGCTGTTACCCGCGGTGGAGGCGGTGCTGGCGCAAAACCTCGCGCAGGATGACGAGCGTGGGGAAATCGAGGCGGCGGCGGAGGCGGTGCGGGCTGCATTAGCAGGTGGCGCGCACCCGTTGAAGGTCGCGGTGCAACGGCTGGATGCCGCGACGGAGGCGCTTGCCGCGCGACTGGTGGAGCAGGCGATGGACGCCGCGCTGGATCGCCGGTTGGCCGGAGAATAAGGGGAAGCCGCTTGCATCCCCCGGAATCAGCCAGCATCCTGTCGGACCGTTTCAACCGATGAGTTCAAGCCTTTCCGATCCCAACAACCACGTTCCGGAGCTTCTCCCGGATGATGGCTGGGATGATGCTGAAGCGCCCGCCGCGGCCACCACGATCCTGCCGCCGCGGCGGTCAGCTGCGGATCGCATGGGCCAGGTGAACGAGGTCCCGCCTGGCTTGCGAATCGAGGCCAACGTAGCCCGCACCGAGTCGCCGCTGCGGCTGGAGGTGCAGGAATTCGGCGCTGGTGTGGTCCGCTTGGCAGATGCGGCGCCATCCCCGCCGAGGGTGGAGCGGCTGGTGACCTTCCACGAAAGTCCAGTCCGCGAAACGAACGACGCTGAACTCAGCCAGACGCGCGAATGGGGAAACTCCAGCCGTCACCCGGCCCGCTGGATGCTGGGCGCGGGCGTGGTGATCACTGCGGTAATCGTCGGTGCGATGATGATGCTTCCGGCGATCAACGCGCCGAACAATGCACGTCCCCTGCCGACGGCGGCGGAGGTCGTCATTGAGGAAAAAATTGAAGGGATGGAGGCGATGACCCGGCTGTTTGCGAAGCAGTCAGAAGCGGTGCAGATCTTCCGTTCGTATCTGACGGCCACCAATGTGGATGAGGTTTTACCGCTGCTGCGCGGCGATTCGGCGTTGAAGGAAACGGTGCGACGGCAGTGGCGGCCCAGTGGGATTCCGAAAAACTGGGCTCCCGCTCAGGAGACGGCTTGGTCTGTGGCCCAGCCAGGCGAGAATTCCTGCGGCCTGCTGGAGGGAACCTTACCCGACCATCGCAAGTTCTTCGCCTCCTTCACCAATGAACGCGACCGGCTGTTATTGGATTGGAAAGCCACCACCGCATTCGGCACGGCCAGCTTCGCGGAATTGGCAGCCGGCACAGGCGATCCCGCTGAGATCCGCGGCCAGATTTCCGCCAGCGTGTTCTATAGCGACACATGGCCGGAAGCGGATTTCCGCAGCTACCAACTGATTTCTGCAACTGACGAGATCTCGATCTGGGTTTACGTGCAACGCGGCAGCGAGCTTGAAGCGACCATCGCCCCACTGCTGGAGAACGGCGAGATCGTGGCGGAAAAGGTGGACTCACAGAAGGTCACGCTGCGCTTGGAACGAGGCCCGGACGGCGCGCTTCCCAACCAGTGGCAAATCGCCGAGCTGCTCCACACCGGCTGGGTCAACCCAAATCCCGCACCGTGAGCGCACCGTCTCTTTCGTGGTTCCATTGCGGCCGCTGCGGGTCGCTTTTCCAATCGCCGGCTGGCGAGCGGGAGGAACGGGCGTGCGGATCCTGCGGGCGGAATCCGTCGCTCGGCACCGAGCCACCCGCCGCCGTGGCGCCAGTTTTCGAGCCGGTGGCTGTGGCGGCCGGCCGGGTGCATCCCGGGCGGAAACGGAAACGCAGCCGCGTGATGGTGAAGCTCGTTTGCGGCTGGCTGGTGGCGGTGGCCGCCATTCTATATGGGGCTCACCAGTTTTTAAACGGCTCCGCCCCGGTCGTGCCCCCACCCGCCACCCAGGTCGCCGCGATGGCCGCCGTGCCGGGTGAAGACACCGCGCTGCTGGACAAAGTGAGGCAGCTTTGCGCCGAAACGTTCGTCGCATTTCTCGCCGCCGGAACGCCTGAGGAGCGCAACCAGTTCGTGCTCGCGCCGATCACCACTGCCGCCCGCATGGCGAAGTTCGACTCGCTGAATCCGATCCTCACCATCGACCCGCAGGCGCTCAAACTGGCTCGCAGTGCGGTGGTGCATTTCCCCGGCCGGCTCGGGGTCGAAATGCAGTGGACCACCCCGGACGGCCACTCGCTGGATACCCTATCTATGGAGGAGAATGGTGAGTGGCGACTGGACTGGGACCACTACGCCCGCGCCAGCGATTTCCCGTGGGCCCTGTTTCTCGCCGGTAGCGGCGGGGATCAGGGTGAATTCCGCCTGCTCGCCCGTGAGCGTCTGGCGGACGAGCGGAAGAGTGCGGACACGGTGAGCATCGTGCTCTACGCCCCTCGCCCAGGATTCGCCGGTGAGACTGGCTTCCAATCGCCCGAGTTCATCATCCCGCGCAGCACGCGCGATGGCCGCCTACTGGACGCCGCCTTCCAGCTGGACCGCCGCGGGGAAAATCCCTTCGGCGTGATGCTTCCGTCGATCAACCCGGAAGGACTGATCCGGGTGCGGGTGAAAGTCCGCCGCATCGAGCAGGATCTGCAGCGGCGCTTCGAAATTGTCGAGGTCGTGGCGTGCCACTGGTATGCGGTCGACCAGCCCGGCGTGGAGATTCCTGAATAACGTAATCGCGTAGGTTAAGAAGTCTTGTGTCGGTGGCTGGATAAGTTGATGGTCAATGAATCTTGAATAGCCCGTTCCAGATTTCGAAAGTAGCCATCTTGCTGGCGTTGTCCTGCTTGGTATGGATTGCCGGGTTGTCACTGGCTTTCATGCTGTTTCTCGGCAGCACCATTTCCGCAGCGTGGATCTTCGGCGTGGCGCTTGCTTTCGCGGTCATCGTCTGGCTGGTCGTGATGCTTGGCGAGCTCCGCCAAGCCATCGAAGTGATCAATCCACTTGCCCGCCGCGGAGGTCGCGAACTCACAGCGCGAGCAGACCGGAAATCATTCCGACGAGCAGCGCCACGGCGAGTGCCCACCAATACCAACTGATGCCCAGTGCCCGGTGCGGCGCTTTCCCGAATTCGCGGGCGACGAAGTCCTGATAGTTGAAATCGTCGTCCGGCAGATCGAGCCCCTCCGCCGCCGGGTCCTGCTTCCAGGAACGCTTTTTCGGCTTGCCGGATTTCCTGACGCAGCCGGGACACGGACGACCGACGCGGGCCTCGCGGCCGCAGGTGGGGCAAACGTATTTCAAGACCTCGGTCATGGGAAACGGCTGCAATGAGCGCAATCCCACGAAGCGGCGCAAGTCCGAAGAATCGCTTGGCATTGCCGGGGTAGGCGTGGAAGGTCGGCGCCGCATGGGATTGGGTCTTTCTGAATTGCGCGATCAATTGCCGGCGGGTGGCTTGTTCGGCGCATGGCGTTGGTCGCCGGAGCCGCTGAAGTTGAGCCAAGCCGAAGCACGGCAGATGATGTCGCTGGGCCATCCGCTGGCGCGCTTCCAACAGGCCTGCGACGGACTTTACCGCCGCAGCGCCGCGGGCAAACTGCCCGGCTGGCTTGCCGAGCTGCTGGACGAGGGCAAGCCCGAGTGGCTCGCCCGGCTGCAGCGGGAAAACTCGACGGCGGAGCAATTTCCACGCGTCTTCCGGCCGGACCTGCTGCTGACCAAGACGGGATTTGCCATGACGGAGCTCGACAGCGTGCCCGGCGGCATCGGTGTGACCGCCTGGCTCTCCCAAGTCTATGCCAAGGCCGGCTACGACGTGCTCGGTGGCGCGGACGGGATGATCGAGGGGTTCCGCTCGCTGCTACCCTCGGGCGGGACGGTGCTGGTCTCCGATGAATCCGCCGACTATCGCCCGGAGATGACCTGGCTCACCGGCGAACTCGGAGCAGCTTGGAAAGTCACCCCGGCCGAGGAATACGAGCCGGACGGCCAGGCGCTCTACCGGTTTTTCGAGCTTTTCGACTGGGAATCCATCGCCTCGGCGCGCCACATCGCGGACGGCGCTGCGGCTGGCAAGATCGAGATCACCCCGCCCTTCAAGCCCCATCTGGAGGACAAGCTGTGGCTGGCCCTGCTCTGGTCCCCCGCCTTGAAAAAATCCTGGGAGCAGATTCTGCGCGGCAGCCACTTGAAACGACTCCGCGAGCTGGTGCCCTTCGGCTGGGTGCTCGATCCGGAACCGCTGCCGCCACATGCCGCGCTGCCGCGGCTCAACGCGCATTCCTGGGCGGAGGTCGCCGGGTTCAGCCAAAAGGAACGCAAGCTCGTGCTCAAGGTGAGCGGCTTCCACGAAACCGCGTGGGGCTCGCGCGGGGTATTTATCGGCCACGACATGCCGGCCGCCGAGTGGTCGGAGCGTCTGCAGACCGCGTTGGACCAGTCGTCCGAGCAGCCATGGATCCTGCAGGAATTCCGCGAAGCCCGGCGCATCGAGCACCCGGTCTTCCGTGAGGACGGTTCGGTCGAGCTGATGCAGGGCCGCGCCCGGATTTGCCCCTACTTTTTCACGGACAACCTCGGGGAAACCAAATTCGGCGGCTGTCTCGCCACCATCGTCCCGGCGGACAAGAAAAAGATCCACGGCATGACCGACGGAGTGCTGGTGCCGTGTGTGATCGGGTAGAGGTCAGGGGGCTAGGGGCTAGGAAAGAAGGGAAGCCCCTGATCTTTTTCCGGCCCCCGGCCCAAAAAAAGACCCGGTATTTCCACCGGGCCTCTCGAAAAAATTTATTCCCGCGGATCTCAGATGATCCCGGCCTTTTTGAGCGTCACGAAGGCCCCGTTCTTGTTGATGGTCTTCAGTGCGCGGCAGCTCAGCTTGATGCGGATATACTTGTTGAGCTCGGGCACCCAGATGCGCTTGGTGTGGAGATTGGGAGAAATCGTGCGCTTCACCACCTTGGTGACGTGACGGCCGATACCACCCTTTTTCTTGGCCAGACCTGAACGGTGGATCTTGCCACCGGAGCGGACGCGGGTTCCTCGAATGCTGCAAATACGTGCCATAATAAAAAAGTGCTAAGGTTGCGGGACGCGGAGAATGGCCGTGAGACCCGACCCGTCAAGTCATATCCTGACGTTTCCCCGCTTAAATTTCACCGCAGCCGATCCACCCAGCGCTCGATGTCGCGGAAGATCACCTCCTTCTTGGCGTCGTACATCAGAAGGTGATAGGCATCGGGGTAATTGTAGTAGGTTTTCCGGACGCCAGCGGGGATGCGGGCGACGAAGCCGCGAAGGTCGGAGTCGTTGTTGAAGTAATCCTTACCCCCATGCAGCACGAGAACCGGCGAGCGGAAATGGGTGGCGCAGTCGTTCATGTTTCCGATGTGGCGGCCAAGCGTGCCGATCAGCCGCAAGGTATGCTGCTCGACGTGATAGGAATTCGTTTTCACCTGCTCGCCGTGCTCCGAGGTCTGCGTCATCTGGACGTGCTGGCCACCGGCGAGGGTATCGAGCGAGATCCGCGCGAGCGGCAGCGTGGTGGCGGCGATCTGCACCAAGCCGGGCGTCCATGCCGGAATATCATCACGGAAACGAACGATCGGCGAGGACAGGATCAGCCCGTCGCATGGAGGATCATTCACCGGGGCCTCGCGCCAGGCGTGGGCGGCGATGAGCGCGCCGAGGCTCTCGCCGAACCAGACGATCTTGGCATCCGGGTGCTGTTCCTCGACGAGTTGGGTGAATGCGAATAGATCCCGATACCAATCCGCAGGATTCCCGATATCGCCGCGACGCTTGTGGATCGGGTCGCTGCCTTGGCCGCGCAGTTCGTAGGCGTAGAGCCCCGTGCGCGGTTGGTGCTTGAGCAAATGGTTACCGAGATTCGCGTAATCGATGGCTGCTCCGCAAAACCCGTGGATGCCGATGATGACGACATCCGGCTCGGTCGTTGCAGAGATCCATTTGCGGTAGCCAAACGACTCGCTCTTCGCAGTCCGGTGGCTGACTAACGTGTATTGCGGCGCGCAGTTTGCCAACACGAGCGCCGCCACGACGACGGAGAGCATGCGGAACACACCATTGAGTGACCGGTTCACGGAGAAAAGTTCGCAGAACCCACCGAAAGCGCAATGCTCCCGGTATCCCAAATTAAAAAGCCGGCGGAAATCGAAGCGGGGGGGACTTCCAATTTGCGCCGGCTTTTTCTCGAGCACGGGGGGTTGCTCAGCTCTCGGGGGGAGTGCTTGTCGCTGTCCGCTTTCCTCGGGGGGAAGGGTGGCTCGCTGCGACAGGAAAAGAAATATCCCGAAACCGGCCGCAATGATACTACGCGATGGCGTGTTTTTTGAAGCAATCCTCCGTGTGATCATCCGTCATGCCGACGGCCTGCATGAAGGCATACATCGTAGTGCTGCCGACAAAATTGAAGCCGGCCTTCTTGAGCGCCTTGGACAGCGCATCGGATCCCGGCGAGCGAGCGGGGAAATCAGCGGCCGTCTTGAAATGGTTGACGATCGGTTTGCCGCCGACAAAGCCCCACAGCCAGTCCACCGGATCAGCAAGCTCCAGCCACGCGCGGGCATTCTGGCGGACGGACAGGATTTTCCCCCGGTGACGGATGATGCCGGCGTCGAGGACGAGTTTTTCCAACTCCGCGTCCGTCATCGTCGCGACTTTCGTGGGTTCGAAGTCGTGGAAAACCTGGCGATAGCGGTCGCGTTTCTGAAGCACCGTCCACCACGACAGGCCGGACTGCGCACCTTCAAGGCAAATGGATTCGAACAGGTAGCGGGGATCGCGCGAAGGGACGCCCCACTCAGTGTCATGGTATTCCACATAGAGCGGGTGCTGCAGCGGCAGCCATGGACAACGGGTCATACCGGGCATGTTCCGCATCGCCGCGAGGAGCGCAATCCCGTCTTGCCGCCTGCTGCGGTGCCTGCTTCGCTTCGCCCCCCTACCCGCTCGAAATCATGGCCAACAAAGACGTCACCGACCCCGCCCGCATGGAAAAAATCGTCTCGTTGTGCAAACGCCGGGGCTTCATTTTCCAAGCTGGCGAGCTGTACGGCGGCCTCAACGGCTGCTGGGACTACGGCCCGCTCGGCGTCGAGCTGAAGCGGAATCTGAAAGACTACTGGTGGCGCAAAACCGTGCAGGAGCGCGACGACGTGGTCGGCATGGACGGCGCGATCCTGACGATGGAGCAGGTGCTGGTGTCCTCGGGGCATGTGGGTGGATTCAGCGATCCGATGTCCACGTGCAAACATTGCCAGAGGCATATCCGCTTCGACCAACTGCGCTCCATGGTGGACGAATCCGCGTGGGCACAGTCGCTTGCGGAAGCAATGGCTGTCACACATCCCGGCGAAACGGCCGGCACCGCGATTTCCGGCGCGGAGCTCAAGCAGTGGGCTATGAAGAAGGGCAAAAAACTCGCGCCTGCCCTGGCCTTGGTCCGCAACCCGGATGTCACGCTCAGCACCTATGCGGAGGAGTCCGCTCGCCAACAACCGATGGATCCATGGTATTTCTACCAGCTCATGGCTACCGAGCAATTTGACCTAACCGGCCCGGTAAATCCCTGCCCGCATTGCGGAGGTGTGCTCTCGGAACCCAAGCAATTCAACCTGATGTTCCAAACGAACATGGGTGCTACTGGCGACGACATCGCTTATCTGCGGCCCGAAACAGCCCAGTCGATTTTCGTGCAATATAAGAATGTGCTCGATTCCTCGCGAGTGAAGCTGCCATTCGGCATCGCGCAGATTGGTAAATCCTTCCGCAACGAGGTAAATCCCCGGAACTATATCTTCCGCTCCCGCGAGTTCGAGCAGATGGAGATCGAATATTTCTGCCATCCCGACGACGGCCTGCGCCTAACGGAAGAATGGCTGGCAGAGCGGCTGAAATTCTACGGCGAAATCGGAATCCCGCGTGAGAAGCTGCACATCCTCGACATCCCGGACGGCGATCGCGCATTCTACTCGCAGAAAACTTACGATATCGAATACGAGTTCCCGTTCGGCATCCAGGAGCTGGAAGGCGTGGCCTACCGGACCGACTACGACCTCGGCGTGCACGAAAAAGGCGCGGGTAAGTCGCTGGTTTATTTCGACGAGGAAACGAAGGAGAAATTCCTCCCGCACGTCGTCGAGCCGTCCGCCGGCTGCGATCGCACCGTGCTCGCGCTCATTTGCGAAGCCTATGATGAGGAAATCCTCACCGATGACAAAGGCAAGGAAGACGTCCGCACGGTGCTGCGCTTCGTCCCACGGATGGCTCCGATCAAGGTCGGGATTTTCCCCTTGCTGAAGAAGAACGAGGAACAGGTGCGCATCTGCCGCGAAATCCAAAAAACGCTGCAGCCGTGGATGAATGTCTTCTACGACGACGGCGGCGCACTCGGCCGCCGCTACCGCCGTCAGGATGAGGTCGGCACGCCATTCTGCGTGACCGTCGATTTCGAGACGCTCGGCGAGCAGGGAGATGCATTGAAAAACACCGTCACCATCCGCCATCGCGACTCGATGGAGCAGCAGCGCCTGCCGATCGCAGGGCTGTTAGCTTGGCTGCTCGAGCGCGTCAGGTAGATCCCGGCTGGATTTCAGGATCCGGTTTCCCCATCCTCTGCCCATGTCCGAGCCAGCACTGACGCCGATGATGGCCCAATACCAGGCCATGCGGCGCTCGCTGCCCCCGGACATCATCCTGTTTTACCGGCTCGGCGACTTCTACGAGATGTTCTTCGACGACGCGAAAGTCGCCTCGCCGATCATGAATGTCGCCCTCACCAAGCGCGGTGGTACGCCCATGTGCGGCGTCCCGTTCCACGCGGCGCAGGGTTACATCGCCCGCCTGCTAAAGGCCGGCAAACGCGTCGCCATCGCCGAGCAGACGTCCGAGCCCGTCGCCGGGAAACTCGTCTCGCGTGAAATCGCACGCATACTAACACCAGGCTCCATCGATGACGACACGCTGCTGGACAACCAGCGCCCCAACTACCTCGCCGCCGTCTGCCGCCACGGAAAATCCGCCGGCCTCGCCTGCGTCGATCACACCACCGGTGAGTTCACCATCGCCGAGTTCGCGGATCTCGGGTTGCTGGAAGATGAGCTTGCCCGCATTTCCCCGTCGGAGCTGCTGGTCCCCGACCACCAGACCGCCGAGTTTGGGAAACTGGCGAACTGCCTCGTCTATGAGGGCTACACCTTCCTCCCGGAGCACGCGAACCAGTTCCTGAAGGATCATTTCAACGTCCACTCGCTCGACGGCTTCGGCTGCGCCGGCCTCCACGCCGCCAGCGGTGCCGCCGGAGCCGTCCTTCATTACCTCATTCACCAGCTCCGCCGTCCTTGCGGCCACCTTCATCCGCCGCATGTCCGGGAAAGCACCGACCATGTCCTCATCGACGCCGCCTCGCAGCGGAATCTCGACCTCGTCGATTCCCGCTCGGGCAAATCCCATACATTGTTAGGCGTCCTCGACCGCACCGCCACGCCGATGGGCGCGCGCCTCCTGCGCGACTGGATTCTCCACCCGCTCCGCGATCTAGCAGCCCTCACTGCCCGCCAGGACATCATCGCCGCGCTGCTGGAGGAGCCCTACATCCTTTCGAAGTGCCGCGAGTCGCTCAAAGGCATCCGCGACATCGAGCGCACCACTTCGCGCCTTTCCCAAGGGACCGGAAATGCCCGCGACCTGCAGTCCCTCTGCATTTCCCTATCCCACATCCCCACGCTCAGGGAGGACTACTCCGCGTTGCCCGTTCCGCACCCTCCGCTCCTCCACGACTTCGGCGAGCTGACCACCCTGCTCTGCGCCGCCCTAACCGACGAGCCGCCCGCCCACCTCCGCGACGGCGGCGTCATCCGCGACGGCTGGTCGCCCCCGCTCGACGAACTTCGCGACGCCTCCCGCGGCGGCAAGGACTGGATCGCCCGCCTGCAGGAAGACGAGCGCAAGCGCACCGGCATCGATTCGTTGAAAATCAAATTCAACAACGTCTTCGGCTACTTCATCGAGATCACCACCAGCCACCTCGCGAAAGTCCCCGGCGACTACACGCGCAAGCAGACCATGTCCAACGGCGAGCGATACATCACCCCTGCGCTCAAGGAAATGGAGAACAAGGTGTTAGGTGCCGAGGAACGCTCGAAACAGCTCGAGCTCGAACTGTTCCTCGAGGTCCGCGCCCGCGTCCTCACCCACTTGCCGAAGCTTCAGGAAACCGCCGCCGCCGTCGCGGGCATCGACGTCCTGTGCGCCCTCGCAGAAGTCGCTCAATACCACCGCCACTGCCGTCCCGACCTCAACACCGGCAACGGCTTCTTCATTTCCAACGGCCGCCATCCCGTTCTCGAGCAGACTCTCACCGACGCTAAGTTCGTCCCTAACGACACCGAACTCGATCCCGATACCGCCCGCCTCCAGATCCTGACCGGCCCTAACATGGCTGGTAAATCCACCTACATCCGTCAGATCGCGCTGATCGCCGTGATGGCCCAGATCGGCGCCTACGTCCCCGCCGAGTCCGCTACGCTCGGCCTCGTGGACCGCATCTTCTGCCGCGTCGGAGCATCCGACGACCTCTCCCGTGGCCAATCAACCTTCATGGTCGAGATGAGCGAGACCGCCCTCATCCTCAACCACGCCACCGACCGTTCCTTGGTCATCCTCGACGAGATCGGCCGCGGCACCGCCACCTTCGACGGCCTCTCCATTGCCTGGGCCGTCGCCGAGCACTTACACGACACCATCGGCTGCCGCACCCTCTTCGCCACCCACTACCACGAGCTAACAGATCTCGCGAACAACAAGCAGGCTGTCGCCAATTACAACGTCGCCGTCCGGGAGTGGAACGAGGAAATCATCTTCCTTCACAAGATCCTCCCCGGTGCCGCGGATAAATCCTACGGCATCCAGGTCGCCCGTCTCGCCGGTTTACCAAAGGTCGTCGTCGAGCGTGCCAAATCCATCCTGAGCCACCTCGAACTCCACTCCGTGAAACCCGAGGCCAAAACCCAAGGCCCCAAAGCCAAGAACACCGACCAACCCTCCCTCCCGAAACCCAACGCCCCCCAAATGGACCTCTTCGCAGACTTCTAACCGTGGCAGCGGTTTCCAACCGCCAGCCAAAAACTGGGTGCCCGGATAAATGGCAACCATATGGTCATAGATTATAACTAAATGAAAATGATCGCAGCAGCCGGCAAGAAAAACCAGCCTCCGCCGGACACTCCCAGAAGCCTGAAATGATTCACACCTGTGATCTGGTGCTAGCCGATCCGAAGCCTCTACAAGTGGACTGGCGATGAATTCGCCGCTGCATTCACTCGGTTGGCGACCATTCACGATCTGCTCTTTGCCAACGAAACCCCCTTACAGACATATCGCTCAAAGCCCTGCACGAAGGCGCGAGACTAACCGACAAGCTCATCATCCATTCTTGCCAGGATGCAGGGACCGAATCCTCCGCCACTTTTGACAAGCGCTTCGTTAGCCGCCACAAGCCTTCCGCAACAACGCCCTAACGAGTATTCCATCATGAAAAAAACCCTGATTTCCATCACCACTCTTCTGGCTTTCACTGCACCGTTACCCGCCCAGCCTGCCGATAAATCCAACGACCAGTTCTACAAACTCGGCCACGATTCAAAGCCGCAGGAAGGCGTGCCACAGGGAAAATTCAGCGAAGCGAAGGTCATTCCCAGCAAGGTCTTTCCCGGCACTCAGCACACTTACTGGGTCTATGTCCCGGCGCAATACGACGCGGCGAAACCCTGCGCCCTGATGGTCTTCAACGACGGCCAGGCGATGATGGCGGAGCCGGGCGACGTGCAAGGCCACCGGGTGCTGGACAACCTCATCTACCGCCGCGAGATCCCGGTGATGCTCGGCGTGTTCATCAACCCCGGCCGGCGTCCGGACCAGCCGGAGCCGAATCCGCGCGATTGGGGCGACAAGACGAGCAACCGTGCAGACGAATACAACCCGCCGAACGAAAACTACGCCCGGGTAATCGTCGATGAACTGATGCCTGCGTTAGAAAAAGAATACATCATTTCTCCGGACCCGGATCAGCACGGCATCATGGGAGCGAGTTCGGGTGGGTGCGCGGCATTCGTGGTGGCGTGGTTCCGTTCGGACGATTTCCGGAAGGTCGCCACTTTCGTCGGCAGCTTCACGGACATTCGCGGCGGCCATGTGTGGCCGGAAATGGTCGGAAAAAGCCCGAAGCGACCACTCCGCATCTTCATGCAGGACGGGCGCAACGACAACCGCCGTCCGGACAATCTCAAGATGGACTGGTTCTATCAAAACGTGCGGCTCAAAGACGCGCTGGAGAAAAAAGGCTACGAGCTGAACTACACCTGGGGCATCGGCAACCACGGCCAGAAACAAGGCGGCGCGATTTTCCCGGAAATAATGCGCTGGCTGTGGCGGGACCAACCGGTGTCCGCGGACCCGAACGATGCGACCGAGCGTTCGTTCCGCAGCGCGCGCTAAACTTAAAACCGCTTGGCCAATTTTCCCCGCCTGATACGACAAGTGCCATGAGCGACACCGCCACCCGCATTCCCGAAGACATCAAGACCGCCATGAGGGCCAAGGACACGGTCGCCCTCAATGCCTTGCGCGCCCTGAAAAGCGCGCTGATGAACGCCGCCATCGAGAAGGGCAATCTATCCATCGTGCTCGACGAGTCCGAGGTGCTCGCCGTCATCCGCAAGCAGATCAAGCAGCGGGTCGATTCCTGTGAGCAATTCGAGAAAGCAGGTCGGACCGAACTGGCCGCCACGGAGACGACCGAAATCGGGATCCTGTCCCGCTACCTTCCCGCCGCCCTCGAAGCGGAGGAGCTGGCGGGCATTGTCGAGCAGGCCGTGACCGACACCGGCGCAGCCGGTAAAGCGGACATGGGCAAGGTCATGAAGCGCGCGCAGGAACTCGCAGAAGGACGTGCGGACGGGAAACTGCTCTCAGCAGCCGTCCAAAAACGCCTTACCTGACCGCACCTCGTAGCTCGCCGTTCCGGCTTCACATACCGAATAGCAGCCTCACCGCGGGGACTCGAGTCCGACCACTGTCATTTCCCTTCACCGAAGTCGTTAGGGCTTTGAAACCTTCCAACAAAATCCGGAACAACCGCCCAGAAATGAATATAGCGCGACACCGTGGGCGCACA
>ENA-OFCF01000613-OFCF01000613.1-metagenomes-genome-assembly--contig:-NODE-613-length-15418-cov-2.979952_pt1 | contig 15418 bp, 14 predicted proteins | sample MGYA00153387_OFCF01 | MGnify analysis MGYA00153387
TCACTGCTTCCGCTGGCGCAAAGTCGCCACCCATCATGTCCAGACCTATCTTAAGCATAGAAAAGATTTTTAAATTAAAAATTCCAAAAGCAGGAATTTTTATAGGTCTTGAATGGATGATTGTAGAAAGCAATAAGTATAAATTTGAAAGAGAAGATTTAATTAAGGGTTTTCAAAACGACCACCGATTTGAGCCTTGTTTAAGTTTAAATACAACCGATAAAGACAATACTTTTAGATATCAATATGGAAAATGGCATAAAAGAACTTTAGACGACAATCCAAAATTCCAATTTACTTATAAAAAAAACATCGAACCAGCAATTAATTTAACCCTAACTAACTAAATTTTAAAAACATAAAACCATGATTTTAACAACAACTAACTCCATAGAAAATTACAAAATTATCAAATACGCAGGCATCGTTTCTGGAACTGCTGTTGATGTGCAAAAAATGACTATGACTTTTAATATGCAAAAATACTACGCCGGAATAACCGAAAGTATTGACGAAGTTAGAAATGCTGCCCTAGAACAACTTAAAATAAATGCTGAAAAAATGAGTGCAAATGCGGTTGTAGGAATAAATATTGACATAGAAATGAAAAGTGCCGATAATACAATAATAGTTTCTGTTACAGGAACTGCCGTAAATATAACAAATTCGTAAACAATTTTAGTACCGCTATAATCAAGTCATTGTTTTAAAATGCTAAAAGAAACAAGGACTTAAATATTCAGAATTCCCAATTAATCCGACCCTAACCAACTAAAAAACAAAAAACGTATATTTGCAAAATATAAAAAAATTTAATGACAGCAATTAAAAACATTTCGCGTTCTCGGGCGCAAGAATCCTCGGCAGCTATCGAGCGATTGTACATTACCATCAGACACCTTTTTAATCGTGGATTTTATAAACCAATGGGGGTTTCGGGCGAAACTTTGCGGGAAGCTTTGTTGTCTTTGCGGCCAGAAATTTATGGTACTATAGCCGAAGAAAAAGTAGAATTATCAGGACTTTTATACGTAATAGAAAGACTTCCTGTTGGGATAGAAGAATGCCGTTTTATCAATTTAACATCAGACGAAGGTTACTCAAAATCACATTTCAAGGCAATTGTGCCTCCAAAAAGAAGAAGAAATTGTTACAGAATTGATGATGAACAAATGAATATCGAAATTACTCGCGGACGATCCGACATTTATGACATTCTGACTCATTTAACCTTTATTTTTATAGAATCTCACAAAATAAAAAACAGGGTTTTGCTTGATGATGACGGAAATTTAGCCCGTGACTGGATCAAACTCGAACAAGCAGTTTTGCAAATCAAAAAACTGACTTTGGTCGAAAAAGAAAAAGCCATTTCGCATACTGCCAATATTTTAGGTCGGACTTTTGCAGAAGTTTTAGAGATTTATGACCAATTTGGAACAACCGAAAAACCAGACCGCTTTTTGCACGTAATTTATTGGTTAGGGAAACTTGCAATCGAAGAAGTTTTAGACAACAACAAACGAATCATCACTTTTAGTCCGATTCTTCGTGAAAGATTAGGACACCATATTCACGGCGAAATTTGGGCAAACAACATTAAAGAAGTCATGAAAACCAATGACTTAATTAACAGGCCGATTCATATTATTAGTGCCAACATGCACTCTGTGATGAATTCCATTTTTGCAACTCATGTTTTGCAAACCAAATTTAAGGATCAATCTGATTTTTTTATTTTCGAAGAATTAAGCAAACAAGGGGCACATGATGTTCGAAACAAGGTCGAAGATTTTGCCAAAATGCATGGCATGATTTCAATTCCAGACACTTCGGGAACCAATATTGATGTTCAGATTTTTGATACTGCTAAAATTGATTGGAAAAAATCGGCTTTCCCATCGGCAAAATTAGATGAAGAAAAACCTGTAATTATTGTTATGGATTATGCTTTTGGCGAACAAGCTTACGAAACCATAGACGAATTACTGAAACCATATCAGGAATCCAAAACCCAAAAAACATTTCTGAACATAGAGTCGGTTTCCATTATGGGAAAAGCCGGAATTTTGCAGGGCGGTAAAGGCGATATTATGATTCCAAATGCACACATTAATGAAGGAACTGCCGATAATTATTTTTTTAAAAACGAGCTAACGGCCGAAATGCTTGAAGGAAATGACATTGCAGTTTTTGCTGGTCCAATGGTTACGGTTTTAGGAACATCATTGCAAAACAAAGACCTTTTAAAGTTTTTTCACAATTCAACCTGGGGCGTAATAGGTCTGGAAATGGAAGGTGCGTATTATCAAAAAGCGATTCAGTCGGCATCAAAAATCAGAAAAAGCATCAACCCGGAAGTAAAAGTTCGATATGCTTATTATGCATCGGATAATCCATTGGAAACAGGAAGTACACTGGCTTCTGGAGGACTTGGAACCACCGGAGTGAAACCAACTTACCTGATAACCATAAAGATTTTAGAACAAATTTTCAATGTAAACTAATTAAAATAATGAGCCAGAAATCAAACATTTCAGAAGATCAAGAAATAGATCTGTCAGTAATTTCAAAAAAAATAGCCGGTTTTTTTGATTCAATCATTACACTTATTTTTAAATGTATTCGCTTTTTTGTCAAAAACGCAATTATTGTGTCAATTTTATTTGTTTTGGGAGCTGTTTTAGGATACTTTTTAGACAAAGAAAACAGAAATTACAAACATGAAATTATTATAACACCCAACTTTGGCAGTTATGACTATTTGTATAATAAAATAGATTTGTTACAATCAAAAATAAATCAAAATGACACTTTGTTTTTAAAATCAATTGGAATAAAAAATCCGAAATATTTTAGCGAAATAAAAATTGAACCCATTGTTGACCTCTATGTGTTGGTAAACGACAAATCAAATGTAGCCAATAATGCTCAAAACTCTCAAAACTTTGAATTGGTGAAATTACTGGCAGAAGATGGTGATATTAACAAAGTTGCAAAAGACAAAACAACCAGTAAAAATTACATGCATCACGCAATTACAATCAAAACTTCCAATTTTGCGTCTGACAAAGATTTGATTCAACCAGTAATAAATTATTTGAATAAAAGCGAATTTTACAGAAGCTTCCAGATTGTTTTTATAAATAATTTAAACGAAAAAATTAAAGAAAATAAAACGACAATTTCTCAGATAGATGCACTTCTTGACGGTTTTTCAACTGCAACGACAAACAATCAGAAAAGTGCCAATTTAGTTTATTATAATGAAAACACGCAGTTAAATGACCTGTTGAATACTAAAAGCGCATTGATAAATGAAATTGCTTACAAACAATTGGAATTAATTGTAAACAACACCGTCATAAAAGAAAAAAGTCGTGTAGTCAATTTAAAAGACAATAAAGGAATTAACAATAAACTTAAATTTATTATGCCGCTTTTATTTATTTTATTTTTTATTCTGTTTGTAATTTTTACAAGTTTTTATAAAAAACAATCGGCCAAAATGAAACTAAACCAATAATATTTTTCACACTAAAACTGGAACTAAATGAACTATTTTCAAGCAATTATATTAGCGATTATTGAAGGGATTACTGAATTTTTGCCGGTTTCTTCAACAGGACACATGATTATTGCAAGTTCTTTTTTTGGAATTGCTCAGGACAATTTTACCAAACTCTTTACGATTGTCATTCAGTTCGGAGCAATATTGTCGGTAATGGTTTTATATTTTAAAAGATTTTTTCAATCCATAAATTTCTATTTTAAATTATTGGTTGCCTTTATTCCAGCCGTAGTTTTAGGATTACTGCTGGGCGATTTTGTCGATAAATTGCTCGAAAATCCAGTAACAGTTGCGGTTTCATTATTAATTGGAGGCGTTATTTTGCTGAAAGTTGATGATTGGTTTAATAATCCAGACGAAACGAACCAAGAAATAAGCTATATGCAGGCTTTTAAAATCGGAATGTTTCAATGTTTAGCAATGATTCCGGGTGTTTCTAGAAGTGGGGCAAGCATTGTGGGCGGAATGACCCAAAAATTATCACGAACAACAGCCGCAGAATTTTCATTCTTTTTGGCGGTTCCAACAATGTTTGGAGCAACTGTAAAAAAATGTTATGATTATTATAAAAATGGATATGTGCTGACGGATAATCAAACAAACCTTTTAATTATAGGCAATATAATAGCTTTCATTGTTGCCTTGCTGGCCATAAAAACGTTTGTAGGATTTTTGACCAAAAATGGTTTTAAAATTTTTGGATATTATAGAATTGTTGCTGGTATATTGCTTTTATTGATTCACTTTTTTGTTCAAAAACTAACAATTATATAATGTTAGATTCTGAAAGTTATCAAAATGGTCAAATTATATTGGTTGATAAACCTTTAAATTGGTCTTCATTTCAAGCCGTTAACAAGCTAAAACATCTTTTAATTAACAAAAATGGACTTCCAAAAAAATTTAAAATTGGACATGCCGGAACTCTCGACCCGCTCGCAACAGGTCTTTTGTTAATTTGTACAGGAAGATTTACTAAAAGAATTGCCGAACTGCAAGGACAGTTAAAAGAGTACACAGGCACGTTTTTTATTGGTGCGACCACACCTTCGTATGACCTAGAAACTGAAATTGACGAAATCTTCTCTGTTCAACATGTAAACGAAGCATTAATTCTTGAAACTACATTACAATTTTTAGGAGAAATTAATCAAAAACCACCCATTTTTTCCGCAATAAAAAAAAATGGAAAAAGACTCTACGAACACGCTAGAGCAGGCGAAAAGGTTGAAATTGAAAGCAGAAAAACAACTATTTACGAATTTGAAATTACTAGAATTGAACTTCCAGAAATAGATTTTAGAATAAAATGCAGTAAAGGCACTTATATTAGATCTGTCGCTTTTGATTTTGGAAAAGCCTTGTTATCAGGAGCTTATCTCTCAGCTTTAAGACGAACAAAAATTGGAGATTTTGACGTTGACAACGCAATAAATATACAAGAATTTGAAGATAGTTTACAAAAAATATAACTGATAACTATGACTAAAATTACATTTTTAATTTAATATTGACTGGTTTAGGTAAAAAACGAAATAATACTATATTTGCAATTCAAAAAACAATCAATGAAATACAAAAGAATTCTACTAAAATTAAGCGGTGAAGCTTTGATGGGCGACAGACAATATGGAATTGATCCGCAAAGACTTTCAGAGTATGCACAGGAAATCAAACAAATTCACGATAAAGGAGTTGAAATTGCAATTGTAATTGGAGGTGGAAACATTTTTAGAGGAGTTGCGGGAGCCAGCAATGGTATGGATCGCGTTCAGGGCGATTATATGGGAATGTTGGCTACAGTCATTAATGGAATGGCATTACAGGGAGCGTTAGAAGATCAAGGAATGCTAACCAGATTGCAAACTGCTTTAAAAATCGAAGCCATTGCAGAACCATATATAAAAAGAAGAGCCGTAAGACACCTGGAAAAAGGAAGAATCGTAATTTTTGGAGCAGGAACTGGAAACCCCTATTTTACCACAGATACAGCAGCTGTTCTTCGTGGTGTGGAAATTGATGCCGATGTGATTTTGAAAGGTACACGAGTTAACGGAATTTATTCGGCCGATCCGGAAAAAAATCCAGAGGCCACAAAATTTGACGAAATTTCTTTTGATGATGTTTTAAAAAAAGGATTAAACGTTATGGATACCACAGCATTTACTTTAAGCAAAGAAAATAATTTGCCGATAGTTGTCTTTGATATGAACAAAATAGGAAATTTATTAAAAATTTGCAATGGTGAGAATATTGGAACAGTTGTAAAATAATGCTCCGATAAAAGGGGAGAATTTGATAACGATTAAACATTTAAATTTAAAAAAAAATGGAAGATATAGATTTTATTTTAGAAAGCACACAGGAATCTATGAACAGTTCGGTTGTACATTTAGAAAAAGAATTTTTAAATATTCGGGCAGGAAAAGCATCGCCAGCAATGTTAGGAAGTGTTTTTGTCGATTATTATGGATCGGCAACACCATTATCACAAGTTTCAAAAATTAGTGTGCCAGACGCCAGAACTATTACGTTGCAACCTTTTGAAAAGAATATGCTGCACATAATTGAAAAAGCCATAATGATAGCAAATATTGGTTTTAACCCAATGAACAATGGCGATATGATTATTATTTCGGTGCCGCCACTCACTGAAGAGCGAAGACGCGATTTGGCAAAACAGGCTAAAGCTGAAGCAGAAGACGCAAAAATCGGAATTAGAAACGTTAGAAAAGAATCAAATTCTGAAATCAAGAAATTAGAAAAAGAAGGAACGTCAGAAGATCTTTGCAAAGATGCAGAAGAAGAGGTTCAGACTTTAACCAACAGTTTTATTAAAAAAATTGACGAGTTGCTGTCTGTTAAAGAGGCAGAAATCATGAAAGTTTAAAATCCAAATTTTAAAATGTTGTAATAAAAGGATATTGTTAATAATTGTTGGCAATATTTTTTTATTATTGAAAGCCATGATTAAAAATTAAAGTATCTTTTGATTTTTGATTTTTTTGGAGATCTTATCAAAAACGAGTATCGAAACAAAAACAAACATCAGCACTATTAATAAGTCCGACTCAATTGGAAAACCGGGCGGAGGCGGCGCAGCAGCAGGAGAAGGAGGGCCACCACCGGGACCCGCAAAGCACGTTCCGGCAAAGGACATAAAAATAAAAAAAATTAAAACCTTCCACCTCATATAAATAAATAAAACGACAATAGCGCAAATGTACATAAAAATTACGTGAATCGAAAAAAATATTATGATTACTTTAAGATAATCGTGCAATAAATATATATTTAACAATTCTATTATGTATAAATGACGTCATTTAAAAAAATGCACGTAACTGAATATTGCCAATGTGAATTGAACTGCTGCTTTCATTTTTTCGCCCTTCATAATTGATATTAATGTCTAAAAAAGTTGTCAGCTTTTTTTGAATCAACAGCCTCCAGGCTAAATTTTGTCCCCCTTGAAGACCTTCTAACATTTGAAAAGCAACTGGCGAAAACTCATTTCCGGTGAACTTGTTCTGATAAAATGAAAATTCGCCGTTAATTATAAATTGTTTTTCATTGGCATAATTAAAAGAGGTTCCAAACCTTGATTGGTGCAACGTTTCTAAATCGGCAATGTTGTTTTTTTTGTTTTTGAGTTCATAAAATAAATCTAAACTAGCATTTTTATTAAACAGGTAGGATATTTTTGGTTCGAGTTGATACGTTAAAATCTCGAAATTTTTAGCATTATAATTTTCGGATAAAGCGGCATTGTTTGAAACAGTTGCGCTCCCGGAAAGTAACCAGGTTTTTTGAATTAAATGTGCATATTGAACTTGATGCGATAAATTTTTGTTGGCGGTAGTTCCGATTGATAATAAATTTTTTGATTGTCCATAAATGTAGTTATAACTAACTGAGTGATTTTGTTTGCCGCGATTATAAAACAAACTGTTTCTAAAATTGGTATTTACTCCCAAAACGTTGTCATTATTGGCTTCAAAAGGGTTAAAGTCAAAATTGTTGCCAATTCTCGCTATCTTTCTTTCCGTTATAAAAGAAGTTTGATTAAAAAAATAAGATGCGATTTTCATCATTCCGGTTTTGTTTTGCCATTGATTGAAATTCAAAATAAATGATTGTGAAAATTTATTTTGATGTGTTTTCAAAAAAATCTGATTGGGCAAAAATATTCTGATAAACTTAGCCTGATCTGAAAATTTTGCTTCTTCAAACTCTTCTAATTCTTGAATTCCGTTTTGATTATAGTCAATCCACGTGTAAATTCCTTTTCCAGCATCAACCTCGAGATAAGAAAATTCTTGCTGGGCAATCGACCCGGAAGTGTTTTCGTAGGCGGTCGTTATTTGAATTAACTGCTTAAAAAAACGGTCATTGTACACAATCCTGGAATTTAATGACGCTTCGTTTGCGATTAATTTATCTTCAAAATTCAGATTTCTGTAATTTACAAATACGGACAAATCTGACTTTTGACTTTGAATGAGTTTTGATTTCAAAATATAGGTTTCTGAAACATTTACCCGATTCAAAAAACCATTTTGCAAACTGTCGTTTGATCTTCTTAAATAGCCCAGTTCGATAAAAACTTTTGTAGAATCGCCTCTGCCAACAAAAGCACCATATTCTAAAAATCGCTGACTCAAAGCTGAAAGTTGATTCGTGAGTTTGACTTTTTGCTGATTACTTTCTGTACGAAATGAACTCCCAACCCAGTTTTTATAAAAATTAAATTTTGCAATTGTTTGAGTTCTTACAAATTTGGATGTTGAAACATTGTCGTCACTAGACAAAAAGCTCCCGGAAGTTTGAACATTCCATTTTTTGGTTTTAAAATTACCATTCAAAACCTGACGAAAACCATCAAAACTTTTAGAAAAATTTAGTTTTTCAAATTGATAATTAAAATTTGCAATATTAGGCAATTGAAACGAAATTCCTGAAACCAGTAAATTTTGATTTCCAGAAGTGTTCAATAAATTCCAATCTCGGTCAAATTCTATTGTAAAAAGCCGCTCGATGGTTTGAAAATCTTTTTGAACAAATTGATAATTTCCAATAAAATCAACGTTCCATTTTTTAGAAAACAAACGTTGTTTAAAGTTCAATTTTCCCGCAAATCCCTGATTATTATCGTCATCTAAACTCGAAAATAAATTTTTGTCACTGTTACTAATGCCCACTTCAAAATCCAAATTTGTTTTTTCAGACGGATTGAATCTGCCCAAAACTGTTGCTATCTGAATTTTGGTTGGCGCTGTTAATCTTGAAACTGGTTCGAAATTGCCTTGCGGAACTCCGTTTATCGGATCTTTATATTGATAAATTTTTCCAATTGCGTTGGCATTTACAATCACATAATTCCCCAAATTATTTCCAACTAAACTAAATTTTACATTATACAATTCATCCGTTGGAACATTTGAATATTCAAAAATTTCAGTTCCGTTTAAATTTGTTTTTTTGTATAAAATTTTATTGTCAGAATAACTATCCAAAAAAGCCGAAGCAGCATTCATCAAATTCTGATTATCGCCTGCTTCAGCCAATGTCTGCACTTGACTGGCAGAAAGGGATTGTTGTAAAGGTTGGTTTTTTTGGTCGTTTTCTGAATACAAAAAACCACTAATTGCCCATTTTTTTTGTTCGTGAGCTGCACCAACATACGAAACAAATCGCGTAAAACTTCTGTCGGAATATTGGTATTCTATGTTGATTCTCATTTCTGATGAGATTGGAAAAAGTGAAGTAAAAATAATTTCGCCAGCATTATAATCAATGGTATAATCGTTGTTTTCGCCACGTTTCAGCAAGATTCCGTTCACAAAAACACGTTCAGAACCTGATATAACCAGCACAAACAAGCTTCCGTTTTGACCACGCAATTTATACGGACCCTGATTGCCTTCTTGACCAACAAATGTCGTTTTGGCATATTGACCTCTAACGAGTGATGCAGAACCAAAAACTGAGGTTTTTTTTTCGGGTGTTCCAAATTCAAAATTCGCAAATAATCCTTGTACTTTTTTATTAAAATTTAAAAATTTTGATTTTCTGTTTTCTAAAAATAAATCTCCCGCCCGAACAAACCATTTATCGGAAAATAATTCAATAAAGATTTGATCAAATTCATCTAATTTTTGAGAATAACCGCCTTGTTGCAGCGGAATATTGCTGTCTTGTATTGAAGCTCTTAAACTAATTCGATCCGAAATTTTTCCTGTAATTTGCAAATCTAACGCTGAGTTAACGACCGAGTTCTGATTGTTGCCAACCGTAATGCCGCGCGTGATGCTTCCGGAAGTATTGAGGCCTTCAAAAGGGAGAAAATTACTTTTGGAACTCATTGGCGCTTTATACAAATTTGACCCGGAAATGTTATTTTCTAAAACCCTGTCTGAGTCATAAATTGTATAGTTTTTTGTGAAGAAATCGGGAAAATTCAAATAATTAATGGTCAGAGAATCTTTTAAAAAAAATGCTTTCTCGTTAAAAAGTAAAATACCTTTCTGGAAATCAATTTTATAAAAAGTACTATCAATGGCTTTATAATTGGCATCTATAATTTTAAAAAAACTTTTGTTAATGCTTGATTTTTCAAATTTTATGGTGTCTTTTACAACAATTATTTTTTTGGATTGATACAATGATTTGATTTCTTGAGCAAAAAGTCCAGAAACAAATAGCATGGCAACAATTATAATCGTTTTTTTGAACATATCTAATTAACTCAATAATCATTAAAGTAGTATAAAGTAGATTTTCAAAATAATTGAAAAAGTAAGAACCAGCCAAATTTACAACTCTTTTACAACAATTTGCATGGTTTCTCTGCTGATTTGCTTTATCAAAATGTGCTTATTGTTTTCAACCATTTGAACCGATTTGTCGTCAAAATGGCGAATCGTATAAAGTGAAACATTTTCGTTAAAAGTAACTTTAAACTTTTTTGACAAAATCGTTTTTAAATCGCAAAAGTATCCAAATTTATCTTCCACACAAACAGAAAAACTAATGGCAGAATTTTGAATTAAACTCACTTTCATTTTAAATTGGTGCAAAAGTTTGAAAATTTCACTAATATTTTCTTCCATAATAAAAGAAAAATCTATTGAAGAAAGCGAAATTAAAAGTTGTTCTTTTTTGACAATAAAACACGCAATCTGAGGTTCTAAATCGGCTCCTTTCGACACACAAGTGCCGCTCAGCATTGGGTTTATAAATGATTTTACGAATAGCGGAATTTCCTTTTTTTGTAATGGTTGAAGTGTTTTTGGATGAATTACGGTGGCACCATAAAACGCCAGTTCGATGGCTTCGCGATAAGAAATTTGGTTCAGCAATTGGGCATTTTCAAAAAATCGAGGATCGGCATTCATTACGCCAGGAACATCTTTCCAAATCGTAACGCTTTCTGCATTAAGACTGTAAGCGAAAATTGCAGCCGTATAATCTGAACCTTCCCGCCCAAGAGTTGTTGAAAAATTATTTTCGTCCGACCCAATAAAACCCTGAGTGATATTTAGAGTTTTACGCTTAATGTTTTTTGAAATATTTTTTTGAGTCAAATCCCAGTCGACATTCGCGTCTCGATAGTTATTGTCGGTTTTTATAAAGTTTCTGACGTCAATCCAATTGTTTTTCAAGCCTTTAAAATTCATAAAATGGCTTAAAATTGTTGTCGAAATTAATTCGCCAAAACAAACAATTTGGTCGTAAACAAAATTGTAATTAGGTGATTTGTTTTGCGTCAGAAAAGAATCTAAAGCTGCAAAAAGCAAGTTTAAATCCATAAAAACTTTATTATTTTCGTCGTCAAAAAGATCTAAAACAATCTGATTGTGGTATTTTTTTATATCCTGAACAGAAGATTGCAAGTCTTTTGATTTCTCAAAATAATTTTTAATCACAACCTCAAGTGCATTTGTGGTTTTTCCCATTGCCGAAACCACGAGCAAAACATCTTCCGAACCTACTTTTCTTAAAACTTCAAAAACATTTTTGATACCATCAGCATCTTTTATAGAAGCACCACCAAACTTGAATATTTTCATTCTGTATATTTCATTTTAATAATTTTAGGAACCGTATTTTCGAAATAAATCATTTAAGCAAAAATAATCAAAAATAGTATGTAAACTATTTCTATATTTGAATTTTAAAAAAAGCTGTAATTGTCAAGTTCCAAAAAAATATATTTTGCTTCGGATCAACATTTTGGGGCACCAACTCCAGAATTAAGTTTTCCGCGTGAACAAAAGTTTGTGTCTTGGCTGGACAGCATTAAATCCGACGCCGAAGCACTTTTTTTGCTGGGTGATTTGTTTGATTTTTGGTTTGAATACAAAACCGTGGTTCCAAAAGGATTTGTTAGGGTTCTTGGAAAACTAGCCGAAATTCGGGACAGTGGTATTCCGATTTATTTTTTTGTGGGCAACCACGATTTGTGGATGAATGATTATTTTGAAAAAGAACTGAACATTCTTGTTTTTCACGACAACAAAGAATTTACTTTTAGTGGAAAAACTTTTTTAATTGGTCATGGCGACGGAAAAGGGCCAGGCGACAAAGGTTATAAAAGAATGAAAAAAGTTTTTGCAAGTCCGTTTTCAAAATGGCTCTACAGATGGCTTCATCCGGATGTTGGTATGAAATTGGCGCAATATTTATCAACAAAAAACAAATTAATCTCAGGCGATTCTGACGTAAAATTTCGTGGTGAAGATAACGAATGGCTGGTATTGTATGCCAAACGAAAGCTGGAAACCCAGCATTTTGACTATTTTGTTTTTGGACACAGACATTTGCCAATGCAAATAAATGTAGGCAAAAACTCTCAATATATAAATCTCGGCGATTGGATTGGCTATTTCACTTACGGAGTTTTTGACGGCGATAAACTGGAACTCAAAACTTTTGAAAATGAAGTTGTTTAAACTTATCTGATGTATGCGAAATAAAAGAGTTTTTGTTTCAGATTTTAAGTTTTTATAACTGCAGAGCATTTTTAGAGAGTTCTAAAAAGTTAAAATATGAGACGAAAAAGCAATTTGATATAATGGAATCTGGCAATTAAAACAAAAAACGACCGAAAGGCACTCTGGAAAGCCCTGCTGGACTACAAAATTGATGTTATCGCAACCAATCATGCTCAGAATACTTTGGAAGAAAAAAATTAGGTTTATAAAAAAGCGTTTTTGGGTGAACTTTTGTTGCAACATTCAATTGCAGCAATGTTTTAAACCTATCATAACGGCATAATAAGTATTGAAAAAATAGTTGAAAAAATGGCTCACAATCCTGCGGTACTGAATAAAATTGGAAAAACGAGACTTTGTTAAAGTGGGCTATTGTGCCGATTTAGCCATCGTGAACGCTAATTTGCGATGGACCGTTCCTAAAAAAAATATTGTAGCAACATATGGCTGGTCGGCCTTTGAAATTCAAACCTTTCAATCGTAAATTACGCATACTTTCGTGAATGGCAATTTGGTTTATGCCGATGGTAAAATCAATAAAATTCCATTTGGAAAAAGACTTTTATTTGAATGTTAAAATAAGAAAAATGAAAAAAATTAGTTTGATTTTAGTTTTAATACTGTTGTTTTTTAGTTGTGATCAACACCTGATTGACAAGCCGGACAATTTGATTGAAGAAGAAAAAATGGAATTGATTTTGTATGATATTGCAGTTTTGGAAGCTATAAAAGCCAGCAATCCAAACGGATTGACTGTTATGGGAATTGACGAAAATACCTATATTCTAAAAAAACATAAAATTGACAGTTTGCAGTTTTCCAAAAGCAACAAATATTATGCGTCAGATGTGCAAAGTTATTTAAAAATGTACGAAAGAATAGAATTAAAACTCACCAACGAAAAAAATGCAACCGATACTTTGGTTAAAAAAGGCATTAATTTGAATACTAAAATTGTTTTTGATACCACTGATCAAAGTAAAATTAAAAAGAAAAAAATGGTTAGGATTAATTAGAGTTTTACAATTCTAATTTATTTTTACTTTGGCAACTTCAATAATTTTAAAATTTAGTGTTTTTCCAGTCAAATAAACGAAAAGATTGGTTAGGGAGTTGCGATAGTCCACGCTATAATTTATGCATGCGGCGAATAAATATGGTAATTATGTAAATATTTGATAATATTTCACAATGATTATATTGGTTAAAAGGCAAATCTTTGCTGTCAAATAATTAACAACTGTTTACTAACTTAAACACCAATAAAATGAATATCAAAAGAATTTTTGGAGCGATACTAACCATACTTGGAATTATTAGTCTCATCTATGCAGCACAGGCATTTATGACCGCAAGCAACAATACTGCAGACGTTAAAACGCTTATTATATTTAGTGTATTAGGTCTGATTTTCTTCGTTTCAGGAATTAGTCTGGTTCGCACCACGAAAGATGAGTCGTAGGAACTGCAATTACAATTTATTTAAATATCTAAGATTTGAAACAAATTTCTCTCTTGTCTCATCTTGAAAAATAGTAAATTTTTTTCAAATCTTATTACCTTCTCACAATCACTTTTTTAATAAAACTTCCTTCTTGCGTATTTATTTTTAGATTGTAGATTACGGACAGAACGGACTTACTTTTTGTCACTTCGCAAAAAGTTGGTGGCAATCCGTGACTACAATATTTGATCCTTAAGAATCGAATTTAACCTAATATTTTATATTTTACAAAACTCATTTTCAACAAATAAATAAATTTACTTAAATGATATTCAAGTTTCTTTATTTTTTTATTTTACATTTGTTGGCACATATTGCAAAATCGCGCTATAGTTTTCGATAATAATATGTCACATCCGAACCATCTGGAACAAGATTTGGGATAACAATGTGTTTTGTCGTATGAGAGAGATTTCCATTTAAAACGCATTTATGGTGATTTGATACGTCTCAGATATATAATTTAGTTATTTAAAAAATAGCATATATTTTATCAAAAAAAGACATATTGCATTATTTGTTCTTTTTAGATAACTTTGTGGAAAATTACATGCTATGCAACAAAATGGTAAAAACTTAAAGAAAATAAGATAAGGAAATGGATGAATCCAACAATCAGTTACTTCACTTATTGCAGTACATTGTTCTAAAGTACTCCACAGTAAAAACTGGTGGCAGAGATTTGTCTATTGATGCCATTAGTAAAATTGCTGGCATTTTAAATGTTTCATTGGATTTTTTGGTAGGAGAAAGTAAAAATGCTTCTTTTTACAAAAGAACTTTACAGCGCATACAAGAACTGGAACTTTTTGAAGAAGGTAAAAAAGAAAAGCTTTTTGATTTGATTGATACTTATATTAGAAGTTTTAAAACTCGTGGAGTGTATTCCTCGCTATAATTTATGAAAACTATGTACACAACATATCATTTAGCATCGGCACAAGAAGTTACAACCGATATTTTAGAGGCTATAAAAGCCAATTTTAAATCTAAACCTATTGTAATTACAGTAGAAGAAGAAATTGACACTACAAATTACCTAAACTTTAGTGTTGCCAATAAAAAAATGCTTAAAAAATCAATGGAGCAAGACAAAAAAGGAGAAAACGTTTCAGTAAAATTATAATTGCATGAGAGATTTCCTCTTTACTCCTGTAGCTTTTGAGCAATACAATGATTGGCAAACAGAAAACAAGCAAGTTTTTAATAGACTTAAAAAATTAATGAAAGAATGTGCTAGAACACCTTTTGAAGGAACTGGCAAACCTGAAGCTTTAAAACACGATTACGCTGGCTATTGGTCTCGCAGAATTACCGATGAACACCGATTAGTGTATAGAGTGGAAG
>ENA-OFCF01000614-OFCF01000614.1-metagenomes-genome-assembly--contig:-NODE-614-length-15399-cov-3.807091_pt1 | contig 15399 bp, 15 predicted proteins | sample MGYA00153387_OFCF01 | MGnify analysis MGYA00153387
CTATTGAAGGTGAAACGGGTAAGGCTCCCCAATGCCACACCGACCGCCACAAACAGATATTCCATCATCCAGCCCTCCTGTCATCAGAAGTAGGCCTATCTTTGGGAATTATCCTGTTTTTCGGATTTTTTGAAAAATACCGCTTTGCGATGATACTGCCAAAGTAGGCTGCGGTGAGCCCGAACAAGGCAAAGAAAACCAGAGATGAGGCAGCAAGGAAAAGATTTTCCTGTAAGAACAACAGGCTGACTTCCTTGCATAAGGTGGAAAAGCTCGTATAGGCTCCAAGAAAACCTGTTCCTATGCCCAGCCTGATGTCAGCATCAAGCCTGAACCCTTCAGCCACAGCGGTAAGGATCAGGGCAAGCAGGAAAGTTCCGGTGATATTGATGAAAAGGGTGCTCCAAGGGATCTTGCCCGGAGCCGTATTGTAGGAAAGATCCTTGATGGCAAAGCGTAAAATGGCCCCAACCATTCCGCCGGCAGCGATATAAAAATATTTCCGCATGTTTCTCCTATTTAAGAAACTCCTACAAATGCTCGAACAAGCATCTGGAGGAGTAATCAGCAATCGATGTTTTTAATTGAACTCCATCGGGGTCATAATCCGAAAATACTTTATCATCACACCTGCCTGGTGTCAAGAAAATGTTGTCATCCTCTACATGGAGTTCCCTTCCTTCAAAAACTCTTTTGAATCTCCACGGGATTTCTTCTGTCCTTTCTCATGCGACTCTCACCCCTGAGAAATACAAGAGTATCTCGCATGGTGTCCCTCATGTCTCGCGTGGTGTAGCCCAGTTCCCTATCCGCCTTCTCATGGGTGAAACAGGCATTGCTGCTTAGGGTGAAGAGAGAGTAGACCGTAAAAAAGGGTGGCTTTTTCCTCAGCTTGTACCAGTATTCAGAGAGAGGGGCTGACCAAACCGCAAACCACATGGGAAGCACCGTCCTGATTTTCCTTTTCCCACTGACCTCGGCGAGAAGGTCGAGGAATTCCTTGACCGTATAGAACTGGTTTGACAGGATGTAGCATTCTCCCTTTCGTCCCTTCTCCATGGCGGCGAGGATTCCCTCAGTGACATCCCGGATGTCCACAAAATCATAACCACCTTTTATAGTGACAGCCAGCCTGCCATCGATGAAGTCCAGGACCAGCTGGGTGAGATTGCCACAGCCGTAGTCGTTGGGTCCGATGATCCCTGAAGGATGGACCACAATGGCATCAAGACCTTCCTTGACACTATCCAGGACAAGCCGGGTAGCTTCTGCTCTGGTCTTGGCATAAAGGCCCCTAACGATTTCGGGATCGAACTGCGTGGTTTCCGCAATGATTTCCCCTCTCGGTTTTTCGGGATGGCATGCACGGAGCTGATATAGACGAGGCGCCTGACCTTGTATTCCAGGCATTTTCTGATGATGTTCCTCGTTCCATTGACGTTGACTTCATAGACAAGGTCATCGTGCCTGGTGGCGATGGTGACGATTCCGGCAGTATGGATGACGATGACCTCATACGCTTCGAGGCCTAAAATAGCCTGTCGAGAAAGTCCAGGCTGCAGATGTTCCCTTTGACCACTTCAAGACCGAGACCGTTTAGCGCTGTGGAGCAATCTTTTGGCATAACAAAGCCACGGACTTTCTCCCCTCTGGCATGCAGCGCCTTCATGACGGTGTTCCCCAGATGTCCGTACGCTCCCGTAACAAGGTATATCCTCTCCAAGTTCTCTCACCTGCCCTTTCCCTTATGGATTTCTATCCTATCCTCATCTTATTTCAATTTTCAGACAGTTTCAATATGGCTTAGGATTTTATTCCTTTCCCGGAAAATCTGGAAAGCAATCTTCCGACTTTCAGTCAGAGGATTGCCATAGAAGAAGTAATAGGTGGTGAAAAGCCAATATTCTGGTGAATTTAGAGGCTACCTTTCACTTCTATGGTAAGGTCCCAACGCCTCGGACCACTTTTCTTTAAGGCGATCGAAGGACCAGATGGCATTGGCCGGGCTTGTGGAAGGCAGAAGGTGAGCTGTCATCTTGGTTATCTTCTCCTGGTATTTCCCATAGAGTTTGAAAGAAGACGCGCCATTGCAAAATATCCCCTGGATGTCCGCCTTTTCGAGGATACAGCTCAAATCGTTCGCCAGGGCATTGCGGATGCTTGAATCACTGGAGCCGGTAATTTCACAGGAAGCGATGACATCCCATAGTGCAATCCGGTGAAGAAGTAGAAATTCAATCTTTCCTTCTTTGTCCGGGGGAACCCCATCCACGCCGAAGATGTCCCCAAGGAGCCTCCAGAATCGGTTTTGTGGATGAGCATAATAGAAGAGACTCTCCCGGGATTTCACCGAGGGAAAACTTCCAAGGATCAGTATCTTAGAATTTTCATCAAATATGGGTGCTAAGGGGTGTACTATCCTGTGGGATTGATGTTCCAAATTCATTCACCAGCCTTTCTTAAGAGGATATGGCAGCATTTTGCGGGGCATCCCCTCTCTAATCTTCCAATTTGTTGTTTTAGATAACTTCACACAAGTACGATCAGTTTAATCATGCACCTACAAGACCCAGGAGATAGATGACGCTCATGATCAATAAAATAATGAGGGAAATTAATGGCCATTTCATTCCAATCTTCTCAATCTTATCATCTGCTTACTTCCATTATACTGCCCACTCGCTTCAAAATCCTTAATTTCCACGGCATTGAAGAGAGATTCAATTACGCAATGAATGGGTTGACACAGGATACCCTATCACGATTTAACAGCATCTAAGGCTGAAACAGCTATAGTTTTCAAACTTTCTGACACACATTGTGTGTCCTTTTCCTCATTTTTCTTCAGAACAAAGCCCCAAAAGGGTTTCCTCAAGCTCAAGTCATTGGTATAATTAATAAAACTAGGCCATTTAAGGAGCTCATATGGAAAAGACATTAGTTCTGATCAAGCCAGATGCCGTTGAGAGAAACCTCGTCGGAAAAATTCTAGCCCAATATGAAGAGAATAACTTGAAAATCACCGCTCTCAGGCTGGTCCATGCAGACAAAAGTACCGCAGAAGACCACTACGTGGAACACCTGGGCAGACCCTATTACGAGAAACTCATCAAGTATATTACGAGGAGTCCGCTTGTCGCGCTGGTCCTTGAAGGCGAAGACGCCATAAGCCGAGTCAGGGCGATCAACGGCAAGACCAATCCCCTTGAAGCCGCCAAAGGGACTATCAGAGAACTTTACGGCATTGATAATTCATATAACACCGTCCATGCCTCAGACTCTCCTGAAAATGCAAAGAGAGAAACCAGCATCTGGTTTGGATGACCTGAAACAGGAACACGCAAAAATGAATAAAAAAAAGAGCCTGAATGGGAGAATGATGAGATCATTCTCTGGCAGGCTCTTTTTTTGGTCTGTTTTCCTATTTTTTTTGAGATCGATGCTTTATTCCTTCTTCTTTTTCTTCAGGACCAGGGAGAGCCTTCCTTCAGTACCTTGCGAAATCCTCTTGTAGTTGATCAGATGGAGCTTCAGGCTAAGAAGCGCACCGAGGATGCTGATGATGACAGGTCCTGTTCCCAGGTGCTTGAAGATGGTCATGAAAACGACATAGAGCGTCAGGGCCAATGTTCCAATGGCAACATAGTCCGTAAGGAAGGTGACCAGGAGTACAATCACCATTCCAACCAGACCTGCCCAAGGGTGCAACCCTAGAAGTATCCCAATGAGGGAGGCTGTTCCCTTTCCACCCTTGAAGTTCATGAAGAACGGGAAGATGTGGCCCAGAATGACGGCATATCCATTGATGTAAAGTAATAGTGCCCCCTCAGCATCGAATCCGGCCTTGTAGAAATGCTTCACAAGTAGGATGGAGATGACGCCTTTCAAGATATCCAGGACTGCGACGATGACCCCGAACTTCCATCCGAGAGATTCAACGGCATTGGAAGCTCCGGCATTGCCATGGCCAAGGGTCCGGATATCCACTTTCTTGACGAGTTTCCCGAGAATGAAGGATGTCTGGATGTTTCCCAACAAATAACCCAGGACCGCAACGATGATATAATCTTGCATATATTCCCCCAAAAAGGCACGCAGCCTCTCTTTATTTCATTGTTATTTTACGATGATGACGTAGGACCTATCGGTCTAGAGTCTTCATTCAAAGGAACGGACATACTCCAATAGACCTTTGATGTTATTCTTGTTTGTAAAGTCAACCGCATGGTCATAGACGGCCAGCATTCCCTTTTCATCTGAAGTCAGGACTGTCCCTTTCTTTGACTTTCTTTCAATCGAACTCTTGGCCAGTTGCATGAGCATCCTGTCGACCAGCGGCAGTCTGGCGAAGTCGAAGCCGCCGCGGTAATAGAAAAACTCGATCTGCTTTTCAGCGGCCGATTTGAAGTTGGCTTTCATAATTTCCTCTCTGACTTCATCTGACTTCAGCGAAAGGCCGGTGGCTAAGACAACAATATTCTTGCCTTCAAGGCTTTCCACACTACTCAAGAACTTCTTGACCCCGCGTATGCCCGTCGCATAAAGGCTTCCGCCAAAGACGATGTTGTCAAATCCCTTCAACACGTCAGGAGTGATATCCCCGGCGTCGCTTATTTCAGCTCCAAGCTCTGTGGCAATCCATTCTGCGTACTTTTTGGTATAACCTGTTTTTGACTTGTAGAGTACGATTGTTTTTCGCATTTGTTTCCCCCTAATGCCTTGTTTTCATCACAACATCAAAATCTATCTTTGTTACATAATTAAATTCATTTTAACATATCGCATCTCATAAAGTAATACGATTCGCTACCTGGGGTCAAAATCAATCTGGATGATCCTGACAAATCAAAAGAAGAAGAACGATGGCGCTTTAGCCTTCACCATTCCTCTTCTTAAAAAATTCCTATGATCGTTTATTTTCCTTTGGGAAACTATCGCTATCCACCCTTGCTGCTCAAGAGAAAATTCCGATGAAGGGTGCAAATGGGTCTAATCAGTCTCCAGAAAGTCATCCTCATCCAGGATGAGGTTGCCGCCCATGAGAAAGTCGATGATGTCATCACTGCGATAGCCTTCCTTGTAGATCTTGAGCGTCTTGACCAGGGTCCTCGTAAGACTCCTCGAGAGTCGGGCAAGGCTTCTGATCTCCTCTTCCCGATAGTATTCCTTCGGAAAGAGACCCTTTAAGGCAGCAAGAAGACTTTCCTTGTAGAGCTTGTCGACCTTCTCGTCGCGATGCGGGCCATGGGGGCCCCGATGATGTCTCTCGCAGAGGTATATGTGGTTTAAGGGGAATTCCAGACCGCCTTCGTCCTTGTGGATGATATGATGCTGGTCCCCTGGACGTCCACAGATGCTGCACCTGTTCAAATGATCACTCCCTGGTACTTCGTTTAGTCTTTCTTCTCGTTCTCGTGATAGTTGTATTTGCTGCTATTCTCATTCTGGACCCTTTGCATGAAGTCATCCATCTGGAGTTTTCCTTCATCGCCCTTTTCACGGCTGGTTACAGAAAGTGTCCCGTTTTCCTGTTCCTGCTCACCGATGACGATGAAATATGGAATCCTCTCATTTCTGGCTCCCCGAATCTTATAGCCGATTTTTTCATTCCGATCGTCCATCTCCACCCGAATCCCCTTATCTTTCATCTGTGCCATGACCTTTGAGACATAGTCATGGTACTTCTCGGAGATGGGGAGCAGTTTTACCTGGACTGGAGCCAGCCATAAGGGGAATGCACCGGCATACTTCTCAATGAGGATGGCCAGCGTCCGCTCATAACATCCGATGGATGTCCTATGGATGACGTAAGGCCTCTTCTTTTGGCCATCGCTGTCCACATAGGTCATGTTGAATCTTTCAGGAAGTGCAAAGTCAATCTGCACTGTGATGATGGTGTCTTCCTTGCCATAGACGTTCTTCATCTGGAGATCAAGTTTAGGTCCGTAGAAGGCGGCTTCGCCATCCGCTTCCGTATACTTCAGTCCCACATGGTCGAGGATTCCTCTCATGATGTTCTGTGTGCTTTCCCATGCCTCCGGGTCGTCGATATACTTCTCCGTATTCTTCGGGTCCCACTTGGAGAACCTGTAGGTGATGTCCTCCTTGATTCCCAGGATTTTCATGATATAGTCTGTCAGGTCCAGAACGCCTCTGAATTCTTCTTCAAGCTGGTCAGGTCTGACGATAAGGTGGCCCTCGGAAATGGTGAATTGTCTTACTCTGCTGAGGCCATGCATCTCCCCTGACGACTCATTTCTAAAGAGCGTTGATGTTTCTCCCATCCGTATGGGAAGGTCCCTGTAGCTGTGCTGGTCGGAGTTGTAGATGGCAAACTGGAACGGGCAGGTCATTGGCCTGAGCGCCATGATCTCCCCATCCTCATCTTCCGCGAAGAGGTTCCCGTGACCGTGAGGGTCCTGGCACATGATGAACATGCCATCCTTATAGTGGTCCCAGTGGCCTGAAACCTTGAAGAGGTCGGATTTGCTCATAAGAGGTGTCGTGGTATAGACATATCCCCTGCTCTCTTCTTCGTCTTCGATGAATCTTTTCATGAGCTGAAGGATCTTCGTTCCCTTGGGCTTGAAAAGCGGGAGTCCCTGTCCGATCATGTCGGAAGAGGTAAAGAGGTCCAGTTCCCTGCCGAGCTTGTTGTGGTCCCTCTTCTTGGCATCCTCCACCATTGCCAGATACTCATCTAGCTCGACTTTCTTTGGGAAGGATGTTCCATAGATCCTTGTAAGCATCTTGTTCTTCTCAGATCCTCTCCAGTAGGCACCAGCGACCTGCGTGAGCTTGAAGGCCTTGACGATCTTTGTGGAAGCGATGTGGGGTCCCGCGCAGAGATCCACGAACTCTCCCATCTTGTAGAAAGAAAGAACGGCATCCAAAGGCAGGTCATTGATGAGTTCTACCTTGTAGGGCTCATTCATCTCATCCATGAGATTCAGGGCCTCATCCCTTGGAAGCGTGTACCTCTCTACCTTGAGATCGTCCTTGACAATCTTCCTCATCTCTTCTTCAATCTTCAGGAGGTCTTCTGCAGAGAAGCTTCCTTCCTTGTCGAAGTCATAATAGAACCCCTCCTCGATGGCAGGCCCAATGGCCAGCTTCACACCGGGAAACAGTCGCTTGACAGCCAGAGCCAGGATATGGGAAGAGGTATGCCTGAAGGCATGCTTTCCTTCCTCATCTAGAAAGGTCATTACTTCAAAGGAACAGTCCTCTCCAAGTTCATAGCGGAGATCTACCGTTTTTCCGTCGATTTTTCCTGCCAGCGCAGCTCTGCCCAGACCTGGAGCTATGGCAAAAGCAGCATCGGATACAGTTGTTCCATTTTCTACCTGGAACAAATTTCCATCTTTCAGTGTCAGATTAATCATAACATTTCCTCCTCAAAATAAAATAAGCCCGTCCCTGGAAAGGGACGAGTCGTCGTGGTTCCACCCTAATTAAAAGCAAAATACATCGCTTTCTCTCAATACCTTAACGCGGTCAACGTAAATACTTATACTGCCGTCTTCGTATTACACTCCCAGGGGGTCTTCATAAACTTTCCGTGAATGGATTTCAGCCTGGTCCATTCTCTCTGAAAAGGAATCCCTTTATTACTCGTCCTGTTCATCGTGTTTTTCCTATGGATTTACTCTATTATATCCACTCAAACAGCCAAAAGTCAATGTATTGCGGAAAAATGCTGAAATCTGCGGTTCAAACAAACCTTTAAAATTTTCATGTAGGATGTAAACGATTCATAAGTTATAATGTGCTTAAGATTATACAGAAAACGGAGGTACCCTATGTTTACGATAAAACTACATTTCCCAAGATGCAGCGGTCATGAGAAGAAAAACAGGCTCATTTCAAGCATCGTTTATCGCCTTGCCGGCAAATTCGATCTCGAGGACAAGGATGTCAGGGTCATATTCTATGAATCGGAATTCCGTTCTGATATCGTATCGAACCTCGGAGATTTCGTCCATATCGAAGTTATCGCCTGTCCGGAAATCAGTTCCTTCAAAAAAGCGGAACTGGCAGCGATTCTGAAGGATGAAATCAATGTTTTCTCCGGAACAAAAATCGATGATGTCTCCATCTACATTTTAAATGCAGACCGGGACTCCTATTATGGAAGATAGAGATTCTCATCTCATCTTGGATTACAGGACACCGGACGAGGAGTTAAACCGTCTTTCATCCCTGGGCTTCATCCTGGTGCCTTCAGACCGGGTTCCCACCCTCTATGAGGCCGTCGACGGACATCCTGATTTGCAGTTCATCAATGTCCGAGGGACACTCATTGCCTATCGGGATCTGCATAAGGACAAAAAAGCCCTCCTGGAAGATCTGGGTGCCTGCCTGACTTTGGGAATGTCATCCCTTGCCCTTCCCTATCCCCAAAACGTCTTCTACAATGCCCTTCTTTCCCCAGACCTTTTCATTCACCGGCTTGATGCCACAGATCCACTCCTGATGAAGGAAATCAACGATCTGAAGAATCTCGGAGAAGTGAGGCTTGTCGATGTCAGGCAAGGTTATTCCAGATGTTCGTGTGCCTTTGTCGGAAATGATTCGTATGTCACAGAAGACGAAGCGATGGCGAAAAGCCTTCTCAGCCTCGGAAAAAAGGTGTTTTACAGGAAACATTCCAATGTCTATCTCAAGGGATTCGATTATGGATTCATCGGTGGCGCCCTCTCGCTCTTACCTATAGAAGGAAAAGACCTGCTGGTCATCACTGGAGACCTAATTTCTTATTGCTACTGCGATGAGCTGAAGCTTTTTTTGCTGCAAAGGAGTATCTCCTATGAATGCATTGGGAAAGGGAAAATGATTGACCGCGGTTCTATCATTTGTTTCTAGTTAACTATTTGTGAATATTTAAGAAAGGGCTTTACTTTATCAAATATGCTTGATAATATCGCTTTCATTCTATATAATCAATGTTATTGGCTATTATTTAACAAAGGGGGATACTACATGTGCAACTTTTTACAGAATCCAAATGTAATTGAATTAGACAATTTCATCGAGGAGATCAATGCTAAGGAAACTGATCTCATCGCGGTGCTTCATCGGGCACAGAATCTTTTCGGATATATTTCAGAAGAGGTTCTTTCCCATATCAGCAAGAAAATCGGTGTTCCAAAGGCTAGTATTTATGGCGTGGTAAGTTTCTATTCCTACTTCACCACCGAACCCAGAGGCAAGAACGTAATCAATGTCTGCATGGGTACTGCCTGTTTCGTAAGAGGATCCGAGAAGATTCTCAGAGAATTTGAATCCCAATTAAGGATCAAGAGCGGTGAAACCACCATAGATAAGAATTTCACCATAGATTCCCTGCGATGTGTAGGCGCTTGTGGCCTTGCCCCTGTCGTCATGGTGAACGACAAGGTTTATGGCAGAGCTGAGACATCGGATGTAGCCAGGATAATAAGCGAGTGTGAGGTGTAGTATGCTTAAAAATATTGAAGACTTAAGAAAAATTCGTGAAGAAAACCAGGGACTTCTCTTCCTTCGTAAAAACCCAAATATCACAAATGAGAAGAAAGAAATTCTCGTTTGCGGAGGTACCGGATGTCACAGCTCCCAGAGCAAGGAAATCATGGAGACTTTCAACGTAGAAATCGAGAAGATGAACCTGACAGGAAAGGCCTCTTGCCATATCACGGGATGCTTTGGATTTTGCGAAAAAGGTCCTATCGTTAAGGTTTATCCCGACGATGTCTTCTATACGGAGGTGAAAATCTCTGATGTGGGTGAGATTCTGAAAACCCATATCCTGGGCGGACAGAAAGTGGAGCGGCTCCTTTACCTTGACCCAAAGTCCAATGAAAGAATCGATACCCAGCACCATATGGACTTCTACAGGAAACAGGTACGAATCGCCCTTCGCAATTGCGGCCTGCTCGATCCTGAAAAGATTGAGGAATATATTGCCAACGACGGATACATGGCCTTGGCAGAGCTTCTTCTGACCAAACAGCCCATCGATATCATCAATACCATGAAGGAATCAGGCTTAAGAGGACGTGGAGGCGGAGGTTTCCCAACAGGTTCCAAATGGGGCATGGCGCTAAGAAGCGTAAGTGACCAGAAATATATGATCTGTAATGCGGATGAAGGAGATCCTGGTGCTTTCATGGACAGATCCATCCTTGAGGGTGACCCCCACAGCATCATCGAAGCTATGGCCATCGGAGGCTATGCTATCGGTGCGACCAAGGGTGTTGTCTATATCCGTGCGGAATATCCCCTGGCCATCAAGAGATTGAAAATTGCCATCGACCAGGCAAGAAAGTATAACCTTCTGGGAAAAAATATCATGAACTCCGGCTTTGATTTTGATATTGATATCAAGTATGGTGCCGGTGCTTTCGTCTGCGGCGAAGAGACTGCCCTGATCCAAAGTATCGAGGGACACCGTGGAGAGCCTGTTTCAAAGCCCCCCTACCCTTCCGAATCAGGACTTTTCGGGAAACCTACCGTGGTAAACAACGTGGAAACGCTGGCCAACATTCCAATCATCTTCCAGAAAGGTGCTGCCTGGTTCAGTTCCATAGGATCCGAACATTCCAAGGGAACAAAGGTGTTCGCCCTGGCTGGAAAAATCAATAACGTCGGACTCGTTGAGGTTCCCATGGGAATCACCCTGAGAGAAATCATCTATGAGATTGGTGGTGGAATCAAGGGTGGGCACGCCTTCAAATCCGTGCAGACCGGTGGACCTTCAGGCGGATGTATAACCGAAAGCAACCTGGATACCCCCATCGACTATGAATCCCTGAGCAAGATCGGCTCCATGATGGGTTCAGGCGGTATGATCGTCATGGATGAAGACAACTGCATGGTGAACATCGCCAAATTCTATCTGGATTTCACCGTAGAGGAATCCTGTGGAAAGTGCACAGCCTGTCGTATTGGAACCAAGAGGCTTTTGGAGATTCTGAACCGAATCGTTGAAGGCAAAGGCGAAGAGGATGACCTGGATAAGCTGACGAAGCTGTCCGAGACCATAAAGGATACGGCATTATGCGGATTGGGCCAGACTGCCCCGAATCCTATCCTCAGCACAATCAAGTACTTCAAGGAAGAGTACAAGGCTCATATCATTGACAAAAGATGTCCATCCGGAGTCTGCAAGGATCTACTGAGATACGAAATCGGTGATGCCTGTATCGGATGCACAAAGTGTGCAAGAGCTTGTCCTGTGGATGCCATCTCCGGCAAAGTCAGAGAAAAGCATTTCATCGACCAGGCAAAGTGCATCAAGTGCGGATCCTGTTACACCGCTTGCCCTGTAAAGCCTGTCAAGGCTGTACTCATCGTATAGGAGGAATATTAATGATAACAATAACAATCAATAACAAAGTGATTCAAGTTCCAAAGGAATATACGATCTTACAGGCAGCCAAAGAGGTAAACATCAACATCCCCACGCTTTGTCACCTGGACCTGCACAACATCAAGATGGTCAACAAGGTGTCCTCATGCCGGGCGTGCGTCGTAGAAGTCGAGGGTCGGAGAAATCTGGCACCAGCCTGTTCCACCCCATGTTTTGACGGAATGAAGATCAAGACGGATACCCTTAGATCAATCAGGGCAAGAAGAGCCATGGTGGAACTTCTCATCTCTGACCATCCCAAGGACTGTCTCGTGTGTCTGAAGAACCAGGAGTGCGAACTCCAGGATCTTGCCCATGACATGGGCATCAAGCAGATCAGGTATGAGGGCGAAATGTCCTCCTATCCAGTGGATTTGTCTTCAAAGGCCATCTACAGAGATCCCTCAAAATGTGTTCTTTGCAGAAGATGCGAGACCATGTGCAACGAGGTTCAGACTGTCCATGCCCTGTCAGGAATAGGCCGGGGGTTCAATACCATCGTCGGACCAGCGTTCAACGCACAGATGAAGGATACCGTCTGTACATTCTGCGGCCAATGTGTTGCAGTCTGCCCTACGGGAGCCCTTGTGGAAATCGACAATGTCCCCAAAGTCTGGAGAGCCCTGGGAGAAGAAGGAAAGACCGTAGTCGTTCAGGTGGCACCTGCTGTCAGAGTCGCCATTGGAGAACTTTTCGGCCTGGAACCGGGAACCATCGTCACGGGAAAACTCGTCTCCGCACTGAAAAATTTAGGTTTCGATCATGTCTTTGACACGGATTTCGCGGCTGATCTGACCATCATGGAAGAAGCCCACGAGATGATCGAGAGAATCAAGGCAAACAAGAATCTCCCCATCCTGACCAGCTGCTGCCCGGCATGGGTGAAGTTCTTCGAGCATCAGTTCCCTGACCTGCTGGATATTCCATCCACATGCAAGTCTCCCCATGAGATGTTCGGCGCCATCACCAAATCTTACTTTGCAGACAAGATGGGCATCGCTAAGAAGGACATGATTGTCGTCTCCGTAATGCCTTGTGTGGCAAAGAAGTACGAAGCGGAAAGACCCGAACTTGAATCAAGTGGAGAGAAGGACGTGGACATCGTCATTACGACAAGGGAACTTGCCAGAATGATCAGGGAAGCAGGAATCGACTTCACCTCACTTGATGATGAGGAATACGACAATCCTCTTGGTGAATCCACAGGTGCCGGAGTCATCTTCGGTACGACGGGTGGTGTCATCGAAGCCGCTCTTAGAACCGCTGCTGTAGAGCTTCAGGGAGAGGCCCTTGCCAAAGTGGACTTCCATGAAGTGCGTGGCCTTGAAGGTCTTCGGGAAGCTGAAGTGAAAATCGGCGACCTGACCTTGAATATCGCCATCGCCAGTGGCCTGGGTAACGCCAGGAAGCTCCTGGAGAGCATCAGACAGGGCGAGAGCAAATACCACGCCATCGAGATCATGGCCTGTCCTGGAGGCTGCATAGGCGGCGGTGGACAGCCATACCATCATGGCAACCTGGAAATCCTCAGAAAGAGAGCAGCGGCGATCTACGCCATCGATAAGGATTTCACCATCAGAAAATCCCATGAGAATCCTGCAATACAGGAACTCTACAAGAGTTTCCTGGGCAAACCGGGTTCTGAACTTTCCCATAGCCTTCTCCATACCTCTTACTTCGAAAGAAAGAAGTAATCGCGTAAAAGCCTTCGGACAAGAAAGAGCGAACGACACTTTGCTGCCGAGGGAAAACCAAGTAATGAAACTAAATTAATAGGAGCTGTTTTCAACTAAATGATTAGTTGAAGGCAGCTCCTTTCCTTTCTCCCCTTCAGTTTGTCGAAATCAGCAATCCATATGATTTCAGTTCAGGATAAATTTTGCATAGGCAGCCAGGTCCAGTTTGCCTTGATGATGTTCTTTGGGAATAAGAATATTTTATACCCTCAGCCTCTCGCCTCCGAAACGTTTCTTTGCTGACGCACAAAAAAAGGCCGTGCATTTTATTCATTGCAACAGCCTTTTTCCTATTTCAAATTCATGCCCGAGGCGGATGTTCTTCCACGCCGGAAAATTATTCGTTGATGATTTCCTTAAGGTCTTTTCCTGCCCTGAAAGCGGGCTGCTTGAATTCAGGAATCTGAATCTCTTCATTGGTCTTTGGATTTCTGCCGACTCTGGCCTTCCTGTTCTTCACTTCAAATGTACCGAATCCTGAAAGCTGAACCTTGTCGCCATCTGAGAGCGCATCTACAATGGTCTCGATGGTTGCCTTCAGTACCTTTTCAGAATCTTTCTTTGTAAAATTGGTCTTTTCCGCTATTTTTGTAACTAACTGAGCTTTATTCATTATTAGTCCTCCTTATTTCTGAACACAAAGTTTATTAAACCAGAATTCACCTTATAAATCAAGTGTTTCTCGCTATCTTTTATTGGTTTGGGATTTGTTCACGGAGAATCATGACCTCCAGAAGCATCCCGGATTCTTGTTTTAGGATTGAAAAGCATGGGATTTTGCCTTTAAACTGTCCGTGTACTGGAGACGGGAAGAAAAAAGTCCGGATGGCTATTTGAGCCATCCGTGCTCTTCCCTCTTTAGCCGCCTGAAGGCAGCGCCTATTGTGCGTTTCCTTGAGATTTGTTCTGACGGACCTCCTCAAGGAGCCTGTGGATATCCTCATGGTCGAAATTGTATTTTTTATTGCAGAAGTGGCAGACCAGTTCTTCGCTCTTGTTCTCATCGTAGAGCTCCTGGAGGTCATTCTCTCCGATGGAGATCAGTGCCTTCTCCACCCTGTCCTTGGAACAGTCACAATAAAGTACCGGTGTGATTTCTGACAAGATGGTGAGGCCCATGTCAAGAAAGATGTACTCGATGATTTCGGTGATGGACTTACCTTCGCTAAGAAGCGAGGTAAGACTTGGAATCTCTTCCAGCCTGAACATCAGGATATCTGCCATCCTCTCGTCTGCTCTTGGCATCATCTGGATGATGAGACCACCGGACTTTTTTATGCTTCCGTCGACATCGACGAGTACACCCAGCGCTACGGCCGATGGCGTCTGCTCAGAGACCGTATAGTAGTAGGCAAGGTCTTCTGCTATCTCTCCGGTATAGATCGGCACTGAACTCAAGTAGGGCTCTTTCAGGCCATGGTCTGCAATAATCGTAAACTTGCCGTCAAGACCGATGATTCCGGAGACATCGAGCTTCCCTTTGGAATTCTGGGGAAGGTCCGCATCAGGATTGACGATATAGCCCTTGACCCTTCCGCCAGACCTGCCAATGACCAGGACGCCTCCTGAGATGCCTCCTCCATTGATCTGCGCGGTTACCGATTCCTGTTCGCTCTTCAGCATGGACCCCATGAGGGCTCCTGCGGTGAGCATCCTTCCGTAGGCGGCAGACGCGGTAGGCATGGTGCTGTGATTTGTGACTGCCTCGTTCACCAGTGAAGTTGTTTCGGCGGCGACAATCCTTATACTGCCAGCATGGGCAGTGGCATGAATCAGTTTATCCATTATTTACCTCTTTTCTTACAACAAATGTTATACGCTCCGTCTCTTTTCCCACGGGTTCATTCCCATAGGCATCGCAGGTCCTGACTTCCTTGAATCCGGCTTTGCGAAGCAGGGACAGGATCTTTTCTTGGGTATGGACCCTTTCATAATGGACCTCTTCCACCCGCTCATAGAGAACACCCTTCTTGATAAAGAAGTTCAAGTACATTTCAAGCACATCGTCCTCCAGAAAATTTTCCCAGGTATAGGCGAGATCCTCCTTGGTATAGACGAAGTCATGGTTTCCAAGGATTTGGCGCAGCTTGTAGGGCGAGTTGATATCAAAGATAAAGACCCCGTCCTCATCAAGATGGCCATATACCCTTTCAAAAAGAGCTTCCACCTCTTCATCTTCCAAGAGGTAGTTCACCGCATCGATGGAAGAAGTGATGAGGCTGAAGGTCCGGCCAAAGTTGAAGGCGGACATGGAAATGGCAAAGGATTGGTGCC
>ENA-OFCF01000616-OFCF01000616.1-metagenomes-genome-assembly--contig:-NODE-616-length-15393-cov-4.402269_pt1 | contig 15393 bp, 17 predicted proteins | sample MGYA00153387_OFCF01 | MGnify analysis MGYA00153387
GTTTTGCTGGCTTTTTATGCCCAGCCTGAGCGCTTTGGCAATGCGCGCCAGGCCGTCGCTTTTGCCGGGCTTGATCCGCGCCAGCATGAGTCTGGCAGTAGCGTCAAAGGCAAGCCCAAAATCTCCAAGGTTGGCCATGCCTTCCTGCGCAAAACGCTCTACATGCCTGCGATGGTGGCGCTGTACAAAACACACTGGGGAGGCAAATTCCGCACTCGCCTGGCCGCCTCTGGAAAGCCCCCCATGCTCATCATCGGCGCCATGATGCGCAAACTCATTCATGTCGCCTTCGGTGTCCTGAAATCTGGAAAACCTTTCGATCCAGCCTTGCATGGTGCTTGACGTTCATAACAGTATCTACGCGACGCGAGAAAAGTCGAGTAGCTATTTTTTCTGCGTTCGGCAGCGCCAAGCCGAGGGTTTGCGGCTTTAGCTCCGGCGCAGCTTGATATGCGCCGCCAGCCCGCCCGAGTTGGTGTTGGCCAGACTGAACATGCCGCCCATGCGGTGTATGGTTTTTTCGACAATCGCCAGACCCAGACCGCTACCCATTTGTTCAGTTCCCGGCACGCGAAAAAATCTCTCGAACACCTGGTCGTGCAGCTCCCGCGGTATGCCCATCCCGTTGTCAGCCACGCAAAGGCGCATCTTTCCGCTTCGCTCGAGGGAAATGCTGACACGAATCTGCCCGTTATTTAGGGTGTAGCGAATCGCATTGTCCAGCACGTTGTCCACTGCTGAAATGAAGGTTTCACGGTCTGCAACGACATGGCATGTGCGTGGGGCAGTTAACTCAATGTCAATATCCTTGCGATCAGCGCAAGCAGCAAAGGCAGCCACGCGCTCTTGCACAACGGCAGCTACATCTAACATCTCGAAGTGCGGTTTAAAGTTGTCCACGCTCACTTTGGCAGTAAGCAATAATTTTTGTACTAGGCTGGCAATGCGCTCTATGCCACTGTTCAGCTCGTCAGAAGCAGTGGCCTTGGCTACATCAGAATCAGCATGCTTAAGCACATGCACCTGTGCTTGAATTACTGCCAGTGGCGTGCGCAGCTCATGTGCAGCGTCGGCCAAAAAGTTGCGTTCGCGTTGCAAGTTAGTGTTCAGCCTAAGCAGCAGCGAGTTGATTTCCTTTACCAGGGGTCGCGTCTCGGTGTACGGAGCCAAATTAGCAAGGGGCCTCAGGTCATTGACTTGGCGCAGCGCAATAAGGCTGGCCAGTTGACGTAAAGGCTGAAGGCCCTTAATCGTTACAAAGTAAGTGATCAGCGTAGCTAACGGAACAAACCAGAGCAAGGGGTCGAAGATATACCGAATAATATAATTCAAAATAGTCGCTTCGTAAGACTCTGTGGTCTGCGCTACTTGGATCAACAACCCGCTGTACGGTGCGCGGTAGGTGTAGCCGTGCCACTCGCGCCCGATATCATTAAATTTACGTGACCCTGGTTGCACAACCGATAAAAAGGCTGATGGGTAAGGGATCGAGCGGTAAACCTCGCGTCCATTGTTGTCTGTTACGCGAATTACGAGGCTAAAAGCGTTTGGAGGCAAACCTTTTTTTTGTATATGAAGCGCAGCGTTTTGATTTAAAAAATTGTCGTTCGAACGCAAAATCTGCTTCATGTTTTCCGGTGTACCAGCCTGCATTTGCAGCATATTGGCAACAGCTTCAGCGGTCACTGCAAGTTCCAATTCGGGTTCGCTGTTGTATGGTTCGGTAAATTGCCACAACAAATTGGCTGAAATGCTGACACAGAAAACCACCAAGATCAAAAATTGCCCCAAGATAACCCGGCGCAGCAGCGACCGATGAAACAGCTTTGCCAAGATAGCTGTACGCCGGAAGGTTTTATGCATTGCGTTCATCACACTGCTTCCTCAAGCAAGTAACCCACGCCGCGAATGGTGCGGATTCGGGCGGGCCCAAGTTTTTTTCGTAGATTGTGAATGTGCACCTCAAGTGCATTGCTTTCAATGTCGGACTGGCTGTTGAACACTGCATTCTCAAGTTGCGAACGGGTGACAAAACGCCCCGCGCGGCGAGCCAGTTCAACCAGCAATGTGTATTCCCGTAGCGACAGATCCAGGCGTACATTTTCCAGACTGGCTTTGTGTTTTGCATGCTCAATGACCAGGCTGCCGATATGCCATACATCATCTGCAAACCCCAGGCTACGGCGGCTAATGGCTCGAATACGTGAGACCAGCTCGGGTATGTCAAACGGCTTTGGCATGTAATCGTCCGCGCCCATATCCAGTCCGGTAATGCGGTCGTTGACCGTGTCGCGTGCGGTCAGCATGACTACAGGAGTAGTAATTTGGTGTTTGCGCATCCATGCCAATACCTCCAATCCGGAGCCATCAGGCAAACCAATATCCAACAGCGCAGCGCTATAGGAATCGGTAGCAAGCAAACCTTTCGCCTCCTGAACGCGTCTAACCCACGTAGTTTGAAAATCATGTTTTGCCAACGCAGTTTGCAGGGCTAAACCTAGTTGCAAATCGTCTTCCAGGAGAAAAAGTCGCATGGGCAAATGTGGTGATGGTTCGCTTTAAATGAACTGCAGTTTTGAAGCGGTTTACGTTAAAGGAACTGTATCGCATGAAAGCTTAACCTTTGCTTAAGCTTTGTTAAGCAAACTCCAAGGTAGTGCAAATTAGTAGTCTTTACTATCGAACTTCTACAAAAAGAGGGGTTCAAATGGCGGTGTTTGGAAGGTTGCAATTTTGTTTGGTGGTGGGAGTAACAACCCTCAGCGGTTTTGCAGCAGCGCAGAATGCAGGCAAGACGTCTTTGAGTCCATTGGACATTTCGGTTGGTCTGGTGGCAGTGTCCGCGCCTGAGTACGAGGGTTCTAACAAACGCAAGTCAGCTTTGACACCTGATATCTTTATCAGTTACAGAACAAGCAGCTACGGCACGTTTGCTGTTGGTTCAAAAGCTAAAGGGGTCAGCTGGACGCCAATCGATTACGACGACTATTCGCTCGGTCTGAGCCTAGGTATTGATGGTGGCCGGGCAGATGACAAAGATGGAGGCGGACTGCGCACAGGAAGCACACGGCTACGCGGCATGGGCGAGATTAAATCCTCAGCAAACATTAGCGTCTTTGGCCAAGTGAAGACTGATTTTCCCGTGTCGTTTGCAGTGATTAAAAACGTGGGCAATGGCAAAGTTAATAGTGACCGCAGTGTCGATGGCAGTGGCGGCACCAGATTAGAGGTGAGCATAGATGTACCTCGGCAGATAAGCGACAAGGTCGCTTTGTCTTTCTCACCCAATATTGTCTGGGCTGACAGAAAGTACACGCAAACTTATTTTGGCGTTACTAGCAGGCAAGCAACTGACAGCGGCTTCAAAGCGTACAACGCAAAGGGCGGCATCAAGAGCATTGGTATTGCCGTGGGAGCCAACTACCGGTTTACAGCTAACTGGTCGGCTAACGCCGGCATCTTGTTCGACAGACTGCAAGGGGATGCCGCTAAAAGTCCTTTGGTACAGACAAAAAACCAAATAAGCGCGGCAGCAGGCATTACTCACAACTTTTGAAGATCTCATACCACCACCAATTTAAACAGGGAGCCACGGATAGATATCTTGTTTGTCGTTGCCCTTGGCCAAATTCACCGTCTATTTCAACCGCTTCTTACCTCCTCATGAAAACAAGCAATATCAACAGAGAAGAGTCAAAAAAGCGATTGTTGAAAGCAGCGCTTCAGTGCTTTTCGGAGCAAGGTTTTAAAAAAACCACCATCCGCACCATCGCGCAACATGCAAATATGAATATTGGATTCATCAGTTATTACTTTGGTGACAAGGCGGGCTTGTATCGGGCCGTTTGTTCCGAATCAATGAGTGAGCTTGAACAAGATTTTTTCTTGTATTCACAATCGCACTTGACCTTGCGCCAGTCGCTGGCCGGCCTAATTAGCAGTTTTCTGAAGCCCATGAAGCTGGGCAAACCGGTTCAGCAGTACATGCACCTGTACTTTCGCGAAATGCTTGAACCTAATGGAGAGTGGGCTCAAGAGATCGATCAAAACATCAGACTCGTTCATGCCTCGCTCTTGACAGTTCTTGGTCGCCATCTGGGTGTCAAAATTGTTGACGATCCGTTGCATCGCCTGGCATTCAGCATTTCGGGGCTGGCGTTGCACATGTATGTAACTCGCGACGTTGTGCAAGCCATCCAGCCGCACTTATTAACAGGCCCGGAGTCAATCGACATATGGGCTGCGCAAATAGTCGCACAGGCTGAGGCGATGGTGGGCATTGAAGCAATGCGGAGAAATAATGACGTTACCAAACTGCACTAAGTTTATTTACCACCGCGATGCTTTCTGCCCAAAGAGTGCGCTAAGACTAGTTGTGAGTGTGGTAGTTTGCGTGATGCTGATGTCTGGGTGCTCTGTCCTGGCGCCGCCTGGTACGGTTGAATCGGATCCGCCAGCGCAGTGGTGTGACCGGCTACCAGCGGCCAGCTTAATCATTGACACGGGCCTGTCTCACAACGCCAGATTAACCGGTTTATCAAAGCGGTGGAGCCAGCAAAATGACCGACTGCTGATGCAAATGCTTGATGCAGCTCAGCGGGTAAGCCCGTCGACAGCATCAGCCCTAGTCAACATTGCACAAACACAGGTGACTTGCACAGCAGCTGGCGCTTCAATGTTGCCGATGGCTGAAAGAATTGGGAACCACGGCTGCCGGCACTTCAGGCCAGATGCAGATATGCATCCTCAACCCGCACGAGGCCTACACGCTTCAGCACATCAACCACATCAGCCTAGAGCTCTGTTGCGCGCGGGGTTATCCAGAATTTCGTTAACTTAAGGAAGAATTGAATGAGATCAAATGTCGTATGGCTGTCCCTTCTAACCACTACTCTGCTGACTTTCAAGTCGGCAATTGCCCAAGAAGCTGTCAAAGTAGAGGTTGAAACTGCTTCAATCCGCGGACAACTTATCGTTGCTCTTTGCACAGAAGAAACATTTTTAAAAGACACCTGCACACTGGCTCGTACCGTTGTCGAGATTTCCGATCCTCTCACCACCACTATGGTTACCCCTCCCAACCCCGGTCGCTACGCAGTATTTGTCGTTCATGACAAGAATCTAAATAGCAGAATGGATACGAACTTTTTGGGTATGCCTAAGGAGCCTGTAGGGATGTCGCGTAACCCAACAAAATCTAAATTTTTTGGACCACCCAAGTTCAGTGATGTCTCGTTCGACTATCCGTCTACCAAGCCATTAGAGTTTCGAATTCGGCTAGTAGCACCTGACTGACCATAGCCTCATGAAAACCATCTCTTTACATCCCCTACCAGCAGTCACCCTGCGTACGCCAGATGAAGCCTTTAAGGGGCTTCCTGATTACCCCTGGCCTGCAAAATACACCAATGAACTTGCCTGCCTGCAGGGGCTGCGAATGCATTATTTGGATATCTCGGCCAGTGGCAACCCAAGCACCATCACCTACCTCTGTCTGCATGGCAATCCTGCATGGAGCTATCTTTACCGAAAAATGATCCCTGTCTTTTCTGCCAAAGGGGCACGAGTGGTAGCGCCTGACATGGTGGGCTTTGGTAAATCGGATAAACCGATTCAAGACAGCTTCCACACCTTTCATTGGCATCGACAGTGTTTGCTTCAATTCATTGAACACCATGACCTGCAAAATATTGTGCTGGTGGTGCAGGACTGGGGCGGCATTTTGGGACTGACCTTGCCAATGGCTGCAGCTGAGCGCTACAAAGGATTGTTAGTGATGAATACGACCTTGGCTACAGGGCAAGAACCTCTCACCGCAGGCTTTATCGCATGGCGTGAGATGTGCGAGGCGAAACCGGACTTTGATATAGCCAAGTTGTTTGCCCGCGGAGATTCAAGCCTGTCAGCAGCAGAATGCGCAGCCTACATGGCGCCTTTTCCAAATGGTGCGTACCGCGCTGCAACCCGTGCGTTTCCGCGTATGGTTCCGGAATTTGATGATTCAAACGGCGCAGATATCAGTCGGGCAGCTTTGCGTTTTTGGCAGGAACAGTGGACTGGCACCACATTGATGGCTATTGGCGCGCAAGATCCGGTGTTGGGCTTAACAACGATGCAGAACCTGCAAAAAAATATTCGTAATTGTCCTGAACCCATGGTGTTACCCCAAGCCGGTCATTTCGTGCAGGAGCACGGTGAAATAATTGCACACCGTGCTGTTGATGAGATATTCAGCTAAGAAATCTTGCGTAAATTTTGTGTTTAGATGACTTACAAAGGTGCGATGCATGTACTCAACTGAATCTGAAGTCTTTTACTTAAATGCCGTTGAAGAACTGACGCTCAGCGAAGCATTAGAAAAGCACTATTCACTAAACCCCCAGTTCACCGTTTGGAGCGCATATAAGAGTGAGGTGGCGCAAAAACTCGTGAGAGCGCATGACATCAGTCACATCATTTTTGGCTGCGATACCAGCCTGTTAGGTGAAATGCGAGTCCAACTTTGGGCAAAATTCGGGGTACAAAGTTTTGGAATTAAAGAGAGTTGGCAATATGCCAAAGACAAAGAAGCCAAAGTACTTCTGAAAAATCCCGTGGGTTATTGGTCAATGTTCACTTTTTTTTTGAAGCACTTCAATGAGGTGTTTAAGGTACGGTCGCAAGCAAAGTTGATGAAAAAAAAATGGGTGTACTTCAAAGAGCCTTTGCTCATGGCAATGACGGTAAAAGACCTACGCAAGGAGTTTGGGATTCAAGTGATTGATACGTGAAGACATTTAGCCTCACCATGGCCTGCCACTGCTGATCGCTTGGGTCTTAAGGGCAAATTTAGCCTCAGTTCGACAGGTGTGAAGCCCATCCTAAGATCACTTATTTGCATTTACTGGGCGAACACCAAACGTTGCGGTAAACCAGCAGTCTAAAAAATGCGTTTGTATCTGGTTTGTGCTGTAGAAGCTCTTCTTGAAGTCGAAAAAAACATGGCTAAGACCGCAGAGATTCGCGATGTCTCTGGCCACTGGTACTTGGTTGTGAAAAGCGCTGCTGTCAAGATGCCAATCAGGCTACCTGCCAGGACGGCAGAAACTGTGTGTGCATCCAAGATAACTCTGGTGTACATGGTCATGAACAATATTGGAACCACAAAGAGCGCAAACCTAAGTCCATACCTCCGGCAAACAAAATACGCGCCAGAACCCGCCAGGCTAGCGTGGCCAGATGGCATGTTGTGTTTACTGTTGGTATTGGAAGGTCGCTGCCCTAAACGCGTCCCCATTATCTTAACGTCGTTCAGTGCGCGCTTCATGCCATGCGTGGCCAAAGTACCTGTGACTGCAACCAGCATCAACTGCTTCAGGCCGCTAAGGTCCCTAGTCGCCAGCGGCAAGGCGACCTGTAGAAATGTATTGATGTAACGACCGTAATCTTCGGTGTGGCGTACCAGCCAGCCTGAATCCTCTGCGTTAGAAGAACTGGTGTCTGCTTCAATCGATGATGGATAAAACAGACTGGAAAAAAGGCAAAGTAAAAGGGCCAGTTGGAAAGCAAATTGCCTGATTGACCCCTTTTTTGGACAGCGCTGCAGATCGATATTCTTGAATTTCATGGCGTCCCGTGGTGTTTATGGAAAACATCCCGCTCAAATTTATAGATGTCGCTGCGCAGCCCGAACGCACCCATCACACTGTGAAAAACATAGTCATGGGCCTGTTCTGCGGAACGTGTAATACCCTCAGGTGTCAGTCCCTTTTCGCTTTGGAACCGTAAAGACATCCACACCAAGAACGGAATTTTTGTTTGGGTGTCTGGCGCGATGGAGGCGGGCGCGCCATGTAGATAGAGCCCATATTCACCGAGTGACTCACCATGGTCCGACTGGTAGATCAACGTGCTGGACACATCGTCAAGCTCTTCAAGCGTACCGATCAGCTTGCTGAGAAGGTGATCGGTGTACCGAAGGGTGTTGTCGTAGGCATTAACAAGTGTCTGTCTGGTGCAGGTCTGAAGATCAACCGATTTGCAAACGGGCATGAAGTGTTCAAACTTCGGTGGGTATTTTGAGTTGTAAGCCGGCCCATGGCTGCCGTTCAAGTGCAGCATTATCAGTACATTTGGATTCGTGGAGTCTCTAATTCGCTCTTTCAAGCCATTTAGTAAAACGCCATCAAATCCAACGTCCATGCAGCCAGTGGCCTCGCAAGCTTTCTGAATGTCGGCTGGCCGTTCATACGTGCTTACCTGCATCGGTGGCTCACCCCAATTGTTTGTGCGCCACGCCACGTCTACGCCATGCCGCTTAAGGTAGCTTGGCAAAACCTCAAACCTGGCTGCGGAGGAAGTGGCTTCGCCCTGATGTGACAGCATGCAGGTCAAAGACCTGGTGGTATACGTGGAGCAAGCACGGGCGTCCAGCATGACAGCCATTGCAGCCGGCGCGGTGAAGGGATTGGTGCTTCGAGGGTAGCCATATAAAGAAAAATTCTGCGCTCTTGCCGCCTCACCGATAACCAAAACAACAACCCTTTTTTGAGCAGGCTGCAGGGGAGCGGAGAAATAGGCTGCGGGTAATAACACCTGCGGTCGGTTGGCGCTGGCAACCTGGTCGAAATGCCGAGCCGTGTTAACGACATATGACCATGGCAACATAGTGCCTCCAATCTGCTGCGCGTGTTTGTCGATCCACAGCCAGCTTGACGAATTGGCATACAGCCACGCAAATAATGTGAGCAAGACTGCTGACAGCGTGGCAACTTTCCGAACAAGAGTAGTCGGCTGGATGTTCAGCTTCAAAAGCAAAATTGTGGGTACCAAGCCAGCTGCAAACAGGTACCAGATAAGCTGGATGTTCAACAACTCACCTGCTTCTCGTACATCGGTGCGGAACACGTTGCCCATCATCGACCGATCCAAAACAACGTTATAGCTATTCATGAAATACAGAGCTATAGCGTTACCCAGTACAAGGATCAGGCTTAGCGGCTTTACCAGTCTCACTGACCCTAATGATGCAAGCAACAGTACGGTCATCAAAAGCCCTGCTGGAATCACGAGCACCGTGATTAAAGTCAGCGCACCCTTTATCGTGCCAGCCGTCAAATGTGTGGCAGCATATTTAAGTAGGGGCGCTTGAAAAATCAGCGTGTTTCCCACAGCGCACAACAACACAAAAACAAACAAGCTGCACTTCAAGGGGTTAAAAAATGGCAGACGCATAGTTGTTGAAAAATGTGTGCATAACACCGGCACGAAAGCCGCTATTGTATTAATAACGTCAAAGATCGATTCAATCCTTTGGTACAGCTCAGTTACTCATCGGTTTTTGACGAAAAGTGGCGTGTCAGCTGCTTACCTTGGGAAGGTGGTCCGTCAGGGTTTGCGATCAAGCGAGGGGTTGCAGTTGCGTGGTCCTCAACAACGCCCGCTAACCCGTTACCGCTTGAGCGCACCTGATTGCCGTTAAAACTTGTAGGCCAGACCCGCAGACACCATCGTCACTAAACTGCGACCCCCTTTTGCGGCTTCGCCAACTCTCGAAAAGTTTTCAAACTCAACCCTAGCCGAGACGCTGTCGGTGAGTTTGTAGCTGGCGCCGACGCCCACGAGAAGTCCCAGTTTATTTCCGCTGGACGCCATACCCAGCGCCGCGTTGCTAAAGGAACTTTTGGCACTGTTGTAACTGGGTCCCGCTTTGGCAAACAGGGACAAGTCAGTGGTAACAGGCACTGAACCCACAGCAGCCACACTCAAACTTGACGCTCGATACTTTTCCGTTCCGCTCAAACCCCCCGCTGCTGAATAGCGGATTTCTGCTTTGCCCAATCGGGTGTACTGACCCTCAATAGCCAGGTTTTCATTAAGGCGGTAGCCACCAAAAACTTTAAATCCGGTGTCGCGCTCATCGAACGAACGGGTCGTCGCACCAATGGCGTTGAAGTCTTCTTTTTTTAACTTGAACCCAGTCGCGCCCACACCGAATCCAATGTAAGCCCCAGTGGGCATGCTTGCCTTGTCCTGGCGGACTTGCGCATTCGCGCTGTGACCGCTGACAAACAAAGCGAGTACAGCGAGCATGGTGTGAAATGCTCCTAGCTTGATGCTGGCAGGAGGGCTGAGATCGCTCAATTTTTTCATGAAAATTCCTTTGAATGTAGTGCTGTATTGCGGCATGCGTTGGACTATCTGGCAAAGGAGTCGAGCCTGCCGTTACCCTTGCCGACCGCAAGTGTGCCTAGCCAACCTTTAGCGCACATTAAATTTTCATCGTGGTGTGTTTGCCAGCATTGCCCTCTGTGTTTAGGGCTTGACTTGGGTAATCGCAATGTGAACTACAGTCTTAGATCACGTTAGTTCGCTGTGGCCAGAAGTTAAAATTGAGTCACTGCTGCGCGTCAATTCAACAACATGCTGCTGAGTCAGTTGAGCGAATAAGCCACTGGTTAAACAATGGTTTAACAACAGCATTCAGTCGTTCACCCGGATACCGCCGCAGAAATCAGGCTATTGCTCCGCAGGCGCATCCAGCCAGGCGCCGTACTCCTCTTCATGCAGGATCACCACCATGCGCTTGTCCTGCTTGTCGGCCGGACGCTTTGGATCAGGCCGATGCAATTCCTTAAAGATCGGATGCTCATCAGCGTTGATGGTCAGCATCGTGAAGCTGTTGACCAACTCTCCCGCAGGCGACTTTCACGGCTGCCACAGTCCGGCCACCCCCAACGGCTCGCATCGGCGCGTGAAATCCGCGTGGGAATATGTTTGCCACCGCGCCAGTCAGGCTCATAAATGCTGGCTGCCGGGTTAATGCATTGCCGGGCATTGGACTGGCAGTCTTGAAGCTGGCCAGCTGCGCTACCGTTTCACTGCGGGCGTTTTACGTACGCAGTCCATACTTTTCATCTTTTGCAAAACCAGACAACAGACCAAAGCGTGCCGCAACCACTTCTAAATCAGGAACCGCTTCATCGCCCGAATCGAGCTCGGGTGGCCGCCGGATGATGGGCGCCCATTGCGTTGGATAAATGTGCAGGTTACCTGTTGGAGGTTGCCAGGCAATGGGCAGCTTCACACACATGCGGGTTATCTGCTGGTGGGATTTTTTGACAATGTAGTGGCTGCGCATGTGACCTGCCCCCAATTCCCGTACCAATCTAAATTCCAGAAGTCCAAGGTTTGCAAGATTAACTTATTCCTTCGTTAATCTTGCTGTGTTGCATTGAATCGCCAGTTAACTGGCGATTCAATGCGGCGAACGTTGCAGGTGGCACGCGCCCACAGCTGCTGTGCGGTCTGATCTCGTTGTAATCGACTCTCCACGTGGCAATGGCCAGGCGGGCTTGCTCCAAAGACTCAAACCAGTTCTCATCCAGGCATTCATCACGAAACGTGCCGTTAAAGCTCTCGATGTAAGCGTTCTGCGTCGGACTGCCCGGCTCAATCAAGATGTGCTGGATACCGTGCTTTTGTGCCCATGTCATAAATGCCCTGCAAGTGAACTCCGGCCCGTTGTCAGTTCTGACCGTCTTGGGGTAGCCCCGAAACGTCGCCGCCCGATCGAGCAGACGGGTGACGTAATGTCCGCCAATGCCAAAGTCGGCCGTGATGTCCACGCACTCGTGCGTGAAGTCGTCTGCCACTGTCAGGCATTTGATGCGCCTGGAGATGGCGCCGGGCCGACAAATGGCATCACTGACAAAGTCCATGCTCCAGGTCTGGTTGACGGCCAAGGCCGCCACCAGAGGCACACGCATCCCTATGCGTTTGGTCTTTTTACGCTTTCTGATTGACAGGCCTTCAGCCGTATAGATGCGGTACACCCGCTTGTGATTGATGCCCGGAAACTGGGGACGTAGAACATCGTGGATCATGCGGTAGCCCCAGCGCCTGCGGGTGTGGGCGGTCTGAATGAGTTGATCACGTAACTGCACATTGAGCGCGCTGGCCTGGCTCTCATGGCGATAGGTATCTCGGCTTAGCCCCACAAGGGCGCAGGCGTGGCGTTCAGACAGCTTGTGGTGATTGACCATGCTGCTGACCGCTTCGCGCTTGACTTGTGGGGCTAGCGCTTTGTGCCAAACACGCTTTTAAGGGCGTGAATGTCCAGGTGCGCCTCAGCCAACAAGCGCTTGAGCTTGCCGTTCTCCAGCTCAAGCTCGCGCAGCCGTTTGGCCTCCGAGGCATCCATGCCGCCGTACTTGGAGCGCCACTTGTAAAAGCTGGCATCACTGAAGCCGTGCTTGCGCCCGATTTCCTTGACAGGCATACCGGCTTCGGCCTGCCTCAAAAAGCCAATGATCTGCTCTTCGCTGTATTTGCTTGTTCTCATGTCCATCATTCTCCATAGTGACGGACTTCTTGGAAATATGACTGGTACGGTTTATGGGGGGCAGGTCACGTCCTAGCCCGCATAATGCGATGAACGATTGCCTTGTGCTACTTGAGGTATTGAAGGTTCGGGCGGGGAAAACCACTCGTAGTCAGACGCTCATGGGTAGATTAATCGGGAGCGCGTGGGCTCCTCCGCCTTGACTAACATCAGCTATGAGCGGGGGGACTTAAAGCCTAACGTTTCCGTGCGAATGGAACCCATGGCCCTCTTTGCACACACCCGCGAATTGAAGAACGGGCGGGGGCTTCAAAATTGATGCAAGCGAATCAGGCAAATCGTTTGATCCTGCTACGTGATAACCATAATCAAAGAAGGAAGCAGGCCGGGCGGGGATATTAAGTCTGGGTGGCTCCACGACTAGAAACCGGCTGTACGGCTCGCTTAAATGCAAACACACAATTTCCGTCGTGCGCGCGCGCGAGGCCGGGGGCGGCTGCAAAGTCTGGCGCAAGGGCAGACCGGACACCCCATAGTTCCGCACGTGGAGATTAAATCCACCTTTGAACTTAATTCAAATTGATAGCACTTTGCTGACAAAAAGCCGCTTCGATTCCTCTACCGAAGATCACATTAAAAACAGGTTCACAAATGAAAACGGCTGTTTCTTGTGAGCTAGATTTTGAAAAGTACCGCCAAAAATACTGTCAAAACATTTTGTGTCTCGCCATTTATTCACCAAATGATTCGATTTCCATATTGAAACGATGTGTGGTTGCTTCGCCTTGCCGTACTAACAACTGTCCGCGGCTTAACATCTAATTTCCTCTTGATTTGGAACTGCAATAAGTTACAAGGGGGGCTTTTATTTTTTCTGCACCTAAAGAAAAGCCCGCTTAAAGCGGGCTTTTCAGTTCAAGTCGGGCTTGATTATTTTGTGTTCTTAGCGGCAGCGGAGGCTGCTTTGGCCTTGCGCTTGCCCTTTTTGGCGACGCGCTTGGTTTTTGTGACGGCTTTAGCAACTGGCTTGTCAGCAGCTGGTGCAGCGGGCGCCGCTGCTGGTGCAGCCATGGGCGCACCCGTGTGCGATGCGGCTTGGGCTGTGGTGTACACAGCAAGCGGTACGGCCAGAACAGCTGAAGTTGCGAGGATTGACAGAAATTTTTTCATGGTGACTCCAGTGATTGAAAGGGGCTGAAAAGGCAGGCTATTTGCTCCTGTCGCTAACTTCAATGGATAACGGCGGCAGTGAGACCCTCGTGCAACGCGTTCACATCAGATCTGGTTGACGTGGATTTCATTTCCACATCAATTCGATATGTTGTAGCTTCGACCAGCATTTCTACCAAGCTGACGCTTTTGACCACCGCAACTGGCTCTACAAACACCGCTATTTTTTTTAACCAAGTGGGTTAGATCGTGGGTAGTGAAAGCCGAAAAAGAAAAAACCCCAAGTAAATCAATAACTTGGGGTTGGGTCTTGGCGGAGAGGGTGGGATTCGAACCCACGGTAACTTGCGCTACGCCTGATTTCGAATCAGGTACATTCGGCCACTCTGCCACCTCTCCGCACGACGATATTCTATCAGCCGAGTAGCTGAATGCCGCCCATGTAAGGCTGCAATACAGTGGGTATGTCAATGCCGCCGTCTTCGCGCTGGTAGTTTTCTAATACCGCCACTAAAGTTCGCCCCACCGCGAGGCCCGAGCCATTAAGCGTATGAACAAACTCGTTTTTGCCTTGTGCGTTTTTAAAGCGCGCTTGCAATCTGCGCGCCTGAAAAGCTTCGCAATTAGACACTGAGCTGATCTCACGGTACGTGTTTTGTGCGGGCAGCCAGACTTCAAGGTCATACGTTTTAGTCGCGCCAAAGCCCATGTCACCGGTGCACAGCAGCATCACGCGGTACGGCAGGCCGAGCTTTTGCAAAATCGCTTCTGCATGGCCCGTCATGGCCTCCAGGGCTTCGTAGCTCTTTTCGGGGTGCACTATTTGCACCATTTCAACCTTGTCAAACTGGTGCTGGCGAATCATGCCGCGTGTGTCGCGCCCGTAGCTGCCGGCTTCTGACCTGAAGCACGGCGTGTGTGCGGTGAATTTCAGGGGCAAGTCAGATTCGGGCGTGACGACATCACGCACGAAATTGGTCAGTGGCACTTCTGAGGTGGGAATCAAATACAGCGTTGCATTCTCAGCAGCGCCTTCTTGCCCACCCTTTTTTGCCGCAAACAGGTCTTCCTCAAATTTGGGAAGCTGGCCCGTTCCGCGCAGGGAGTCGGCGTTGACGATGTACGGCACGTAGCATTCGGTGTAGCCATGCTCGGCCGTCTGGACATCGAGCATGAACTGCGACAAGGCGCGGTGCAGGCGCGCCAGCGGGCCTTTCATCACGGTGAATCGCGAACCCGTGAGCTTGGTGCCCAGCTCGAAGTCCAGGCCCAGTGGCTGACCAACATCGACGTGGTCTTTCGGCGCAAACGCCAATTTGGCGGGCGCGCCGCCCAAGCCTCCCGCAGGGCTCCATTTGCGCACCTCAACATTGCCGTCCTCGCCCTTACCCAGCGGCACGCTGCCGTGCGGGAGGTTGGGTACCGTCAGCAAAAGTTTTTGCAACTCTTGCTGGATTTGGTCAAGCCGCGTGCTCGACAACTCAAGCTCTGCTTTGGAGCTGCTGACCTGCTCCATCACAGCGCTGGCGTCCTCGCCCTTGGCCTTGAGCTGGCCAATTTGCTTGCTCAACGAATTGCGCTTGGCCTGCAAATCTTCGGTACGCATTTGAATGGTCTTACGCTCAGTTTCCAGCGCTTTGAACACATCCACGTTGAGGAACGTTTGTGGGTTTTTGCGAGTTTCCAGACGCGCCAGCGCGGAATCGAGATCTTTTCGAAGGAGGTTAATGTCTAGCATGTCGTGATTCTAATTTTAAAGTTTCAGACCTTTGGGCAGGGGGAACTTGATGGTTTCTTCAATGCCATTCATCTTGCGTACTGACACCGCGCCCAGCGCCTTGATCCGTTCGACGACTTGGTTGACCAAGACTTCAGGTGCCGATGCACCAGCCGTTAAACCG
>ENA-OFCF01000617-OFCF01000617.1-metagenomes-genome-assembly--contig:-NODE-617-length-15382-cov-12.676910_pt1 | contig 15382 bp, 8 predicted proteins | sample MGYA00153387_OFCF01 | MGnify analysis MGYA00153387
TGAGTAGATAAACTTGGGCGTTCAGGGATTAATCGATCGGGTTTGCCATTCCCCATCCAGTAATTCATACAAATAACAACTTTGTGGTTCGCCTCGCAACTCCAAGTGTGTGACAGTTGCAGCTTCGAGCAACAATAAACAAAAAGTATCTAACGGCTGATTTGAATCGGGCTGTGGTGGATTAAATGCTGCTGGATCTTCGCTCCTATCCGCCCCAGGAGTCTCCCAAGCAAACTGAACGCGCCCAACATCAGACATCTGCTGCCACGCCTCTTGACGAGCCTTGTGGTGGCTGGTGATGGTATCTGCTGTGACTAGAGTCAGTGTTCCACTGAGCCGAAACTGCTCCCGCGTCTTGGGAAAATACCAACATACTTCCGCCCAGGGTGAAGCATCTGCTAATAAATTTATGGCTTTTGTCGATCGAATATCCGTCACGAATTTGAGCTGACTCACGGGTTCTAGCCAGCCGCGAAATACCATCGTCCGATTTTCAGGACGGTGACTGGCATCTACTGTCGCCAGTTGGACATAGCGGGCGTAGGCTAGACTGCGGTTGCGATGTAATGCCCGTGCGATCGGAGATCGCCAAGGTGGGAGAGGATGATTCACAATTGGTAATTAGATTCGATCGGGAGTGAGTATTTCGTTCGGAAATTGGGATTAATAAAGATTAACTAGGACTTACGTACTTAGCCACTAAGTTTACAAACTTATTTTAATCGTAGATCCGCCATTAGACGGCGATCGAAGCTCTGGAAGTAACGTATATCAATGGTTTTGACAACGTTGATTTATCTTGCGTACATGCTTTATATTACTAATTCTGTTCAAAATTTAGCATAGCTCACTCATGGTTAGAGAACTTAACCGAGTTCGTCACGGATCTGGATCGGATGAGGAGACTTCACTCCCAACTCAGCCCCAATTGGACTTTCCAGCCAGCGCACCTACGGCAAATCCTGTCTTCTTCAGAACTTATAGTCGCTTCACTGCCAGCGGACGCGAGACATGGCAACAAGTCTGCACCCGCACCCTCAAAGGTCTGGTCAAGTTGGGAAAATTAACCGACGCAGAGGCTGATATCATCGATCGGATGCAGCGTCAGGTAAAGGCGATGCCCTCAGGACGTTGGTTGTGGGTAGGTGGTAGCGAATGGCTAGAACAACCCCAAAATTTCTCTGGTGCCTACAATTGTACTAGTACTAATGTCTGTGACTGGGCGGCTTTTGCCCTGATGATGGATTTGGCGATGATGGGTTGTGGTACTGGTGCGATCTTGGAACCCGATCTGATTGGCAATTTACCAGTTATCAAAAATCACTTAAACGTTGCAATTATCAGTGAAATTGGGAAGATTCCGATCGCGAGTCGTCAGGAATTAAGTACTGTTGAAATTGCTGGAGACAGAGCCACAATTAAGGTGGGCGATAGTCGTCAAGGTTGGGTAAATTCCTACAAAATTTTATTAGAATTATCTAGTGACGATCGCTTCAGTGGTGAAGTACAAGTCAGCATCGATCTGAGCAATGTTCGTCCTGCTGGCGAACCACTTAAAGGCTTCGGTGGTGTAGCAAATCCCGTCAGACTGCTAGAGCTATACAAACGCTGTGGTGATATTTTAAGTAAAGCGATCGGCAGACAATTAAACTCAGTAGAATGTTGTCTGTTAATTGATGAAGCAGCAGTAACTATTGTCGCAGGAAATATTCGCCGTTGTTTACCTGCTGGTGCTTTGGTACATGCAGAATCGGGCTTAGTGCCAATTGAGAAAATTCGGATTGGCGATCGAGTTTTAACTAGTAAAGGATTTTATCCTGTTACTAACTTCTTCGATCAAGGTGAACAATCATTATGCCGCATCAAAACTCAAGATGGCTATCTTGAATGCACTAGCGATCACAAAGTTGCTGTCCTCACGGATGTATATGGCAACTATGAAATGGTCAAAGCCAAAGATCTCCAGCCAAACGATCGATTGGTATTCGTTCCTCAATCTATTCCTGGAACAGCAACCGAATTACCAGAATTCAAAGGTGAATTAGCTCCCCAATCTAAGCGAATTACCATCCCAGCACTCACTCCTGATGTTGCTTATTTCTTAGGGTATCTACATGGAGATGGTTCTGTTGCTAGCGATGGTTGGCGCGTAAGATTTCGGGTTGCCGAACACCAACAGCAAATCCTCGAAAAATTAATTAACGTCGGCGAGTTATTTGGTTTAGATACTCACACATTGAGAACACCAGAACAGTGTCAAGCCAAAGCCTTTGAACTCCAGTTCAATTCCAACGCGCTCAATCGATACCTGTCTCAATTCAAGCAACCTTTCACCAGCCTTTCAGTTCCCGATAGCATTTTATTGGGTACCAAAGATATTCGCGAAGCTTATCTAGCAGGTTTAGCAGATGCTGATGGTTGCTATAGCCAAGGGGTATTAGTTGCATCCGTTCATGCCGACTTCTTGCGCCAAATTCAGACGACTTATGCTTCATTAGGTATTACTACTCGTCTCTGTTCATCTGTTCGCAAAACGACTGGTAAATGGGAAGGTGAATTAGTCACTGTCGGCTCACGAGCATTTGATGGTACCGCATCGATGTTCGATCGATATTCAATCATATTTGCTGACAATCATAAAGATCGCGGACGCTCTTTCAAAGACCACGGATTCCCCAAAGAGATGGTCAGACCTTTAGTGAATACTTATCGATATGGTTGGAGCAATCATCAAGAACAGATGATTGTACCTACGCTCAAGAAATTTATTCCTGAAGCAACCGATCTGATTCCTGTTAAAGTTGAATCGGTAGAATTTGATGTTAGAATATCACACACTTATGATATTGAAGTAGCCAGTATTCATGAGTTTGTCTGTGAAGGAGTTTTGGTTTCAAATAGTGCCGGAATGCGCCAATTCAATTCAGATGATACATTAGGTGCAACTGCCAAAGATAATCTCTGGCAACAGGACGAAAACGGTAACTGGAGAATCGACCCAGAACGTGATGCTTTACGCATGAGTAATCACACCAGAGTTTTCCATAAGAAGCCTACTTTAGAAGAGTGTGTTGCCGCAGTTCAGAAGCAATATTATTCAGGTGAAGGTGCAATTCAATGGGCTGGTGAGGCTGTTGCTAGGTCTAACGCAGACGTATTAACAACACCAGCATTAAAAGCTAATTTTCTGAAAGTTTACGAATCAGGAACAGCAAAAGAATGGTTTCAAACTAATCATCCTAACTTAGATAAAAAAGAGATCGAACATCGATTATCTCGGTTTGGACTAAATCCATGTGTGACTGCCGATACTTGGGTGCATACTGATTCAGGTGCTAGACAAGTACAAGACTTAATCGGTGTTCAGCATGGTACTTATATCAATGGTGAATTGTTTAGTACAACTAAAGATGGCTTTTTCTGTTCTGGTACAAAACCAGTAGTGAAATTGCAGACAAAAGAAGGTTATCAACTGCGGTTGACAGCCAATCACAAAGTCTTGAAAGTTACATCTCAAACCCAGAAAAGTCAATATAGTCAATGGGTTGAAGCTGGTGAATTAGTACCAGGAGATCGAGTATTAATCCACAATCACCGCAATCTGCTGGCTTGGGATGGTTCAGGTACTGCTGAAACAGGTTGGTTGTTAGGTAGCCTTATCGGAGATGGTTGTTTTGCAACTCATGAAGCTAGCTATTCTGCTCAGGCTAAACTGCGGTTCTGGGGCGATACTCAGGTAGAAATGAAAGAGTACGCATTGCAATTAGTAAAATCTAATGTAGTGTGTGCAGATAGTCTCACGGGTCTTTATAGTCAACATAATAAATATTATGAGATTAGCTCTGCTGGATTGAGAAAATTGGCAGCAGAGTATGATATCTGTCACGGGCATAAAACTATCACGCCAAAAGTTGAATCAGCTAGCTATGATTTCTACTGCGGTTTCTTGCGCGGTTTATTTGATGCCGATGGTAGTGTCCAAGGAACACAGCAAAAAGGCATCAGTGTTCGGTTAGCTCAAAGTAACTTAGAGTTATTAGAAGCTGTTCAACGGATGCTACTGAGAATCGGAATCGCATCTACCATTTACCAAAATCGTCGTGATGCTGGGATGCGGATGCTGCCTGATTCTAATCGGGAACTGGCTGAATACTATTGCCAAGCTCAACACGAACTGGTAATTGCTAATGATAATTTAGCTACTTTCCAAAGCTTAGTTGGTTTTCAAGAGCCGATGAAAGCTGAACGATTGGCTACATTAATTGCTGGTTATCAACGCAAACTTAATCGCGAACGTTTCACAGCAACTATATCAGCAGTTACTCCTGATGGCGAAGAAGTAGTTTATGATTGCACAGTTCCTGGCCCTGCTCGATTCGATGCAAATGGATTTGTCGCACACAATTGTGGAGAGATTTTAGGTACTAATTTTCACTGTGTTAGTGGTGATACGCTGCTAATTACTCGCGATTCTTTAGCTAAAATTGAAGATGTAATTGGTCAAGAAGTTGAGATTTGGAATGGCAATAATTGGAGCAAAGTAACTCCTTTTCAAACTAATACCAGCCAAAAGCTGTACCGCGTTCAATTTAGCGATGGTACATATCTAGATGCGACTGAATATCACCGTTTCTTTGTAAAGGATCGCTTTGGCAAAGAATACAAAGAAGTCTTAACTAAAGACTTGATGGATACTAGCCGTTATCAGCTTCACACTGAACCATTTCAAATTCAGTATGAAGGTGGATCGGATATCGATTCAAGCTATGCCTATACCCTGGGTGTGGCGGTAGGCGATGGTACGGTTGACCAAAAGAATCGGGCTTCATTGGGTTCGTTCCATGGTCGGGAGACCCGACCGGACGAACTCCGCAAAATTCGGTTACATGAAGGCAAGTCAAATCTAGTTGTCGCGGGTCATAAATCACCAGAACGTAACTACGACTACTTACCTGCTTTTACTGACGTTACCGAATTAGACTTCTCCGCAGAGTTTCTCAAAGCACTAAAGACTAGTCCAGAAGCTTTAGATATTATTGCTAGCTGGAATCGTCAAGCAATTCTTCACTTTATTGCGGGACTTGCCGATAGTGATGGTTCTAATACTCAAAGTAATGGCATTCGGATTTATATCTCCGATCGCAATCGTGCATACCGTTGTCAATTACTATTAGCCAAATGTGGTGTTCGTTGTTCTCTAAATCTGATGTCTCGCAAAGGTGCCGTCACTAATTATGGAGTCAGAAGTCAAGATCTCTATTATCTCCAAATTACTAACTGTGCTGAAATTCCTTGTCAGCGTCTAGATGTTAGCAAAAGTACCGAGCCAGTAGGTAAGGGTAAATGGCAAGTAATTCGCGGTGTGGAAGAACTCCCTGGATTGCATGATACTTTCTGTTTTAATGAGCCAGAATTTCATAAAGGAGTATTTGGGGCTACCTTGGCGGGTAACTGCAACCTTGCAGAAATACATTTGAATCAAATCGATCCAAATAACCATAAAGAACAGCAAGAAGCTTTTACAGCTAGTGCATTATCAGTCGCGGCATTACTCAATCATCAATTCCAAGAACCACGCTATCAATATAGTCGGGAATTAGACCCGATCGTTGGGGTATCATTTACTGGTTTGTTTGACTTCTTCGTTCATGCGTTTGGCTCCGAATGGTTGCAGTGGTGGGCGGAAGGTCGTCCGGCGACTGCGGCGGGGATTGCTTACAAGCAAAAAGAACATGAATATCTGAACACTTGGCGCGAAATTGTCGAAGCCACTGTATGGGAATATTGCGATCGACACAACATCAAACGTCCTAATCGTTGCACCACAGTCCAACCATCGGGTACCAAATCTCTCCTGACTGGTGCCTCTCCTGGCTGGCACGCCCCCAAAGCGCAACGTTTCATCCGCCGGATTACTTTCCGTAAGGATGACCCTGTAGCCCTAGCCTGTATCGACTACGGCTATAGTGTGATTCCGTCTCAGTCTGACAAGGATGAAAATGGCAATCTGCTCGATGATGCCTTCGATCCGCGCTGTACTGAGTGGTTGATCGAGATTCCGGTAAAGGTCTCTTGGGCGGATATTCCAGGTGCAGATACGATCGAGATCGCTCAATTTAGTGCCTTGTCGCAGATGGACTTCTACATGGGAGTTCAGCAGCATTATGTCCGACACAATACTAGCGCAACGATCGAATTGCGCGAACATGAAGTCGATGAACTAGGCAAGCGGATTTTTGAGGCAATTCGGGATGATGAGGGTTACATCTCTGCTGCGCTACTCGCGCGCTTTGACGACCACCAAACCTTCCCGCGTTTGCCCTTTGAACCGATCGACAAGGCTACCTTTGATGAGATGATGCTGGGAGTCTTGGCACGAAGACAGACGGCGGAATTTCACACGGCTCTGAGTCGCTACGATTTGGGCGGTGCTTCTGAAGAATCTGGCCCTGCTGGTTGTGATTCTGATAAGTGTCTATTACCAGAAGCGAAGCCAAATAACTAAATGAGCGGGTGGTAGTGTTCTTCCGAGCATTTCAGTAGCTAACTCAAGTTGATATCTATGAGCAAAGCGGTTGGAAACCGCTCCTCAGAGTGCAAAGTCCGCCTACGCAGACTGAGAATCTAGTCCGCGTAGGCGGACTTTGCAACATTAGCCACTATTTCAATCGTAGGCTTCTACAAGTAGCAACTTAGGTTAATTTAATGAAATCCCCCTCCTCGATCCCATGCGTGAGTCGAGCTGAGGGGGATTTTCGTTCTAATATGGATAGAGTAGACATAAGCAAAAAGATGACCATAGCCACATCGAAACAAATTAGTAGATATGTCGTCATAGCGATCGGCTTATTACTTGCTTTTTTACTTTGGAGTAACCATATGTTCGCAGGTCAACCACCAACAAATATCGGCATTAATAATGGTAAATTAACTGCTTGTCCTAGCACCCCAAATTGTGTAAATAGTCAAGCACCAGCTACAGATAAAGAACATGCGATCGCCTCACTTCCATTGAGTGGAGAGCTTTCCAGTGCGATGGCAAATTTGAAGCAGGTGGTTCAAGCAATGCCTCGGACTAAGATAGTCAAGGAAACTAATAATTATCTATATGTGGAGTTTGCTAGTAAATTAATGGGCTTTGTCGATGATGTCGAGTTTTATCTTGACAATAATAATCAAACTATTCAGGTGCGATCTGCTTCCCGATTGGGTGAATCCGATCTGGGCGTAAATCGTCAACGGATTGAAGCCATTAGAGGTTTGCTATCTGCTGTTTGAATCAGATATCTGAGCATTGCTAATAATTCTGACTCGGTATATGGTTTGGAGAAATAAGCAGAAGCTCCTAAATTTATCGCTAACATGCGATGCTTTTCACTGTTACGGGAGGTGAGCATAAGAATTGGCAGATCTTCAAAATCCTGATTCGATCTCAGGGTTTCTAACACTCCATAGCCATCTAGCCGAGGCATTTCGATATCGCAGATTGCAGCTTGAACTATCAACCCCGCTAAGAGTTTTTCAACTGCTTCTTGTCCATCTTTGGCTTGTTCGACTTGATAGCCTTCTTTTTCTAGCATCACCGCCAAATAACGACGGACATTGATAGAATCATCGATAACTAAGATTGTCTGAGCTTGGATTGGCTCGGCGACAGCATCGATCTCCACAAGGGAACTTTCAACGAACTGGTGATGAGATTTTTCGCGGGCGATTGAGTTAGGAGTATCTAAAATCCAACTAGCAAATTGGATCGGATCGAGTAGGGGAACTACACGACCATCACCTAAAATAATCGAGTTGCCGAAACCTGGAGTTAAAGGCATCGGACTATCGATCGAGCGGAGTGTAACTTCTTGTTCGCCCCAGTATCGATCGATATAAAAGGCTCTCGATCTTCGATCTTCGCCGACGATTAATACGGTTGGTTGGGAAATAGTTGGTCTACCTGGTAATCCAAAAGTTCTGCTATTTCTGCCAAATGAAATTCCTTGTTCCAACGCAATCAGGGGAATAGATTGCGATTGCCAAGTTATTTTTGTGCCATCGGCGGTGACTAGATCGGGTTGGAAATGGATAATTTCCTTGACACTATCTACCGATACTGCAAAGAAAAATCCCGATCGTTCTAGTAGCATGACTTTAACGATCGAAAGAGTCAACGGTACGCGGATAATAAAAGTCGTCCCGATCCCAGGTTGAGTTTCGATCCGAATATTTCCGCGCACTTGTTCGAGATTGGTACGAACGACATCCATCCCCACACCGCGCCCAGAGAGTTCTGTCAGACTGGCGGCGGTACTAAAGCCTGGTTCAAAAATGACATCGAGCAATTGGGCTTCCGGCATTTTTGCTACTTCGGCGGCGGGTAAACCCATCTGCTGGAGCCGATCTCGAATTCGATCGAGTTTCACCCCGCCGCCATCATCAGCGATGGTAATCATCGTCTCACCACTACGCTGACTGGCGGTGAGGACGATCGATCCCTGGGTAGATTTCCCCGCCGCTATCCGAGTTGCGGGATCTTCGATCCCATGATCGAAGGCATTTCGGAGCAGGTGCATCAGCGGATCGCTCAAATTTTCCAGCATGGCTCGATCGATCCCGATATTTTCGCCTTGAATCTGGAGGGTGACGGATTTACCAAACTGGACGGAGAGATCGCGAATCAGGCGCGGAAACCGTTTGACGACATCGGCAAAGGGGAGCGTCTGAGTGCGGGTTAGGTTGACCTGTAGGGTACGGGTGGTTTGGTTGAGACTAGTAACAGATCGAGTCATTTCCTGGAGACTCAGCTCGATGTCAGCAGTTACTTCTTGCAATTGGACGATCGTTTCAATTTGAGTTTGGGAAACTAAGTGGAGATCGTTATATCGATCCATTTCTAGTAAGTCAAATTCTAGCGATTGTGAAGTTATCGACTTTAATATGGGTAGATTAGCAGGGGCGATGGTATTTTCAGGGGTGGGAATTAGCCGCTCGTTGGCGGAGCCTCTCTGAAAGAGAATCGCCGCCTTGTCATACCATTGACGTAGTTCTTGGTTGGATGATTCTAATTGTTTCATCCGTTTTCGCATCAATCCAGTATAGTTCTGAATTTCTGCTAGGCGGAGGTCGATCGCATTACGTTCTAGAATCAATTTGCCGAAGACGGTGTTAAATTGTTGCAGGTACTCTACAGGTACACGCACTGTTTGAGATTGACGCTTGGAAGTTGAGAGGGAAGGAGGGGAAACGGTGTCAGGGATAGCGGTTTGTTGAATTACCCGCAGTGCGCCCAAGTCGGTGGGAAATTCTGGGCTGTCAAATGCAGCTAATTCACTAAATAATTCTAGTGGTGAATCCAGGATGAGAGTACCAACGTCTGGCTGTCGTCGATCGTCGTCCCAATCTGCGCCCAAGTCGGCGGGAAATTCTGGGCTGTCGAATGCGGCTAATTCGCTAAATAATTCTAGTGGTGCTTGAATTTCATCATCGGATTCCTCTGTCTGGATATCCAGATTGGCGATTTCTGACTGCAATAGCGACAAGTCTAGCGATGCTAGTCCAGACGATGGATTGAATCGTTCGTGGATCTCCAGAGGAGAATCGAGTTCGAGCTGGTCGGGGTTGCTCGGCACTCTGGGGAGTCGATCGGGTATTTTATCGAATCGGCCCAATAGTACTAATGAGTGAGCTTTGCGCCAAACCTTGATGGCTCTATAAGTAAGTTCGAGGGCTTGGGGAGCAGAGATACTTTGACTCTGACTTTTAACCGACTGACACAGATCGACGAACCGATCTAACTTCGCCATCCGCCCAAAGTCACTTAATTCCTCTGCTGTCGCCTGTAACTCTTGGAGCAGTTGGGCTGGTGCTAAATCAAATTGACGATCGAGTAAATCGAGAGCTTCATTGACTCCACCTTCAAATAATAAGATCCCAGGATCGACATCGCCCTCTTGAGACAATAGTGCATCTTCATCTTCAGGGCGGAGATCGCCCAAATGCTGCCGCAATCGATCGAAAATCGGCTGCGACTGAGTAGCCAACCAAGCCTCATCTACTAATTGTTCTTGACGGTGAAGCTCGCCTACTTGACGCAAACAATCTACCCCTGCTAGTAACAACGTTTCCACATCTATATTGATAGATTTGGAATGATACCGCACTCGGAGGATTTTGAAAAAGTCCTCAAGCTGGTGGGCGACGTGACTCAGCGGCGCAAATCCCATCATCGCTGCGCCCCCCTTGACTGAGTGAGCGGCGCGAAGAGCTTCGTCGATTGCTTGGGGATTGGGAATTGTATTGGCTAAACCGAGGACTGTAGCTTCGATGCGATCGCAACAATCTTCTGATTCATCTAAGAACTTGAGGGGAATTCTTTTATCGTTATCCATTACAGAAAGGGGAGATGGGAGATGAGAGTGGGTGGGTTACTTATTACTTATTACTTATTACTTAAACTTGGAACTGGGCGACTTTCTCTTCAAGTTGTTTGGCGACTTGAGAAGTCGATTGAATCGATGAAGCCATCTGACTGGAGAAAGCAGAACGTTCTTCAGAAGACACCGTTACTTGCTGGATCAGTTGAGTTACAACTTTTGCTGTCGCCGCCTGGGAAATAGTAGCTGTAGAAATAGAACTCATCAGGATATCGATCTCCTGCGACTTTTGCAGCATTTGATTCAATTTTTGTTTAGTAGCTTCCACCAATCGAGTACCATCAACCACTTGCGCTGTACCCAATTCCATCACCTGAGCTACATCCTGGGTTTCTGATTGAATTGCAGAGACAATCTGGGCGATTTCGCGAGTTGCCACCGCAGATTGTTCGGCTAGTGCGCCCACTTGCTCGGCAACTACTGTAAAGCCGCGACCTTGCTCTCCAGCTCGGCTGGCTTCTACACTGGCATTAATCGCGAGCAGATTGGTTTTGAGGGCAATTTCTTCGATGAGGGTAACTACCTGGGAAATTTTTTGGGAAGATTCGCCCAACCGCTTCATTTTTTTCGCAGATTCCCCGACAGTTGTGCGGAGACTGAGAATACTATCGACAGTTTGAGCCATCGCATCGGTACCTTCCTGGGCAACCACATAGGCTTCCTTGGCGATTGTCGATGCTTGGTTGGCATTGGTAGCCACAGTTTGAATCGAGTCGGTCATCTGTTCGACAGAATTAAATGTGCCGCGAATTTCTGCGGCTTCGGTAATTGCCTGTTCGGAAAGCTGGCGGATATCTCGTTCGTTAGATCCCAGCGAGGTAGTCACTTTGCCAGTGCCCTGTTTGACTTCGATCGCGATATCTCTGAGACTATCGATCACCGCATTAAATAGATCCGCAACCGTACTCAATTCCATCGAATCTAAACTAGCCCGTACCGTCAAATCTCCGTTAGTCGCACCTTCGATTTCGTTAACCAGATTCATAATTCCTGATTCGAGCAGTTCCCGCTGCTGACGTTGCTGTTCGACTTCTTGCTGACGTGCATTTAAGTTAGCGTCAATTTGCTGCGCCATCTGGTTTAAGTTGCGAGAGAGTACGCCGACTTCATCTTGCCGCAGATCTTCTGCTAATCGAACGCCAAACTGACCTGAGGCAATTCGATCGGCAAATTCAGTCAATCGCCGCATCGGACGAGAAATGGAGCGATGCAAAGGGCTGAGGATTAAAATCGCCACCAGTAGAATTCCGCCCCCAATGCCATAGCCGGAAAGGGTAATTTGTTGGAGGTTGCGATCGACTTGCGTTTGCGGCTCACCCACGAAGGCAATCCCGATCGGTTTTGCCGTCTTGGGATCGAGCTGTTGTCGATGATCGTATAGTGGGGCATAGCCCGTCACATAGTCAACGCCAATAATATTGGCATCTCCCACAAAGACTTTGCCTTGCTTTAATACCTCATCAGCAACGGCACTAGATACTCTGGTTCCCGTCGCTCGCGTTGCTTTATCCGCATAGGGGACATTTGTGCTCACCCGCCAATCCTGAGCAAAAAGAGTTGCTGTGGATACGCCTGTCTCGCTTCGGAGTCTGTCAACCAGATCGTAGTTGCGGTTGATCAGTGTGCCAACGATCGCCGTACCAACCTGTTTTCCATTCAGTTGAATTGGTTGAACTGACATCAACACCAACCCGATTTTACCGCGATCGACATCGAAGGTGCCCTCTGGTGAAGGCTTTTTCGCTGTGGATAAACCATCCGTCGCTTGAGTTCGCAGCCCAATATCGGCTTGTTGGGCTAGTCCTAACCGTTGTAGTGATTCGCTTTTGAGCAGTTCGACCCCACTTAGGTGTCTAGCTTTTGTTAACGCTGCTTGAACGATCGCCATGTCACCTAATTCAATCCCTGACTGAGTGGCCACCGGAATAAATTGAGTTGCAGCGATTTTGGTGGGTAAAGGCGAATACTTGGAAAAATCTTCCCGCACCGTTTGAACTGATTGGGCGATCGTTTGCCCCTGACTATTGGTAATCAGATAGAAACTAGCATTTGGTTTGAGAGCTTTTGCTGTCTGGATAAAAGCTGTCAGCTTGGCTTGTCGATCGGTGGAGCTAGGAGCGTCGGGATTGATTCCGGCGGCGATCGCCGACTGTGCCAGAATATGAGAACTATCGGCAATCTGCCGCGTTTCAGACTGCACAGACTTTTCTAGGATCAGCAGCTCTGTCTTCAACCGAGTTCTGAGGTCATCTAGTGCCGACTCTCTGGACATGCCAACAATCCCCTGGGTAACGGCGATGACTGGGATAGCTGCGCCTGCAACCAACAAGGTGGTAATCTTCGCCCGAATCGAGAGATTATTCCAAATCTGAGCTGGCTGTTGCCACCATCCCCTACTTGAAGGCGCGATCTCTAAGAGGTGAGTTCCAGCAGCTAAGACCGAAGGTTCACTTTTTTCAAAATTATAGTCCCGATCTGTGGTCATTGGATTTATGCCTATCAATATAAAATTTTAGATAACACTGAAGCTCGGTTTGAGTCGAGTTGTAAGTCTTGTTGCAAACTTACGATCGCTGCTGCTCAAACCGAGTTGGTGCAGTAGCGATCGTCGCTGGATTCAATACCAAAATTCGTTTTTCCGCCTCGATGAAACAGCCGAGCAGATGCGGCTGTAGGCACTCTGGCACGTCTGCAACTGACAATTGCATCTTCTGCTGCTCAAAGCGAGCAACCCCTCTGACGCGGCGAACTGCCAGCCCTAGCGATGGTTCCGCAGACAAAGAAGATGGATCGAACGACTCAGGCTCAGTCGCAGACAACTGAATCACCACAACTTGATAATCGCGAGGGTTATTAGGTAGCGGTGGTAAACCCAAAAGCTGACCGAGATCGACAACGCAAAAGACTCGATCGCGAGCATTCATGATGCCGATCGTAAACGCTGGCAGATTTGGCAACGGCGAGATGGCGGTAGCTGGGACGAGCAAAGCTTCTTGGACTCGTGCCATCGGTAACAATGCTGGGATCTCGGGTGTTAATTGGAACCGCAGATAGAGATCGCCAGTAACTACTAATGGTTGGAATAATTCAGGTAAAAGTTGCTGAAGTCTAGTGAGGGTAGTATTCGTTGTCATTGGTTTAAACCACGACTGCTTGAACGGCTGTGAGTAGCTCTTCGGCAGTATAGGGTTTAGTCAAATAGACCTTGACTCCTTGCTTCATTGCCCAAACTCGATCGACCTCCCGATTCTTGGCAGTACAGGCGACGATCGGAATACTAGCCGTCTCTGGTTGTTTTCTCAAATGACGGCATAGCTCCAATCCGCCCATCACTGGCATCATCCAATCTGTGACGATCGCATCTGGTCGATCTGCCCTCGCTTTGTCGAGTGCTTCTTGACCATTGACAGCCGTAACCACCGTATGACCTGCTTTGGTGAGGTACTGACAGACTAATTCCAACTCAGCCTGCATATCATCGACTACTAATATTTTTGACATTTGTTATTCCTAATTAAAAATAGTTTTAAACCGCATCGATGAGTAATAAGTTCATAGTTCCCCGATCGAGCCGAAATATCTGCAATTGTCTAAGTTAAATATTTCTCAACTATTGCGAGTAAATCTTGTTGGGTAAATGGTTTGGTGAGATAGTCAGTCGCCCCGACGAGATTTGCTCTGACTCGATCGACTAAACCCTTATTCCCCGTCACCATAATAATCGGGGTTTGGGCTAACGCCGCACTACTTCTAAATAGGCTGCAAAGCTTATAACCATTGATATTCGGCATCGTGATATCCATTAAAATGAGAGCTGGCTTGAGCCGAAAAATCATGCTAGAAGCTTTAATTGGATCTTCAAGTTTGGTGAGTTGGTATTTACCCTTATTTCCCAAGAATCGCTCCATTTCATCGAGAATTAACGGACTGTCATCAATACAGGCAATTTGATATAAGTCTGGATTGACGGTAGCAGTGCTGAAATTTCGCTCGACCTCTGGCAGTTTCTCGACCGAGTTAACTGGCGGTAAATCTGGTTCGGGAATAATCGGGAGTCGATCGAACGGTGCAGACGGCTCCCGCAAGCAGATCGCATCGTGGCGAAGATAAGGAGTGAGCAGTTGGACTAACTTTAATTCGTCTTGCTTGAGAAATAATGCCAAATCTCGCACACTCCGCCCTTTCATCAATTGCACGATCTGATTTAATGCTTTGGAACTAAGGGTTCCCCCTGGGATGGGAGTTTCCAGAAATTTGGCATTGGTTAAGTACGGGCGTTGATGTGGAGATCGGATAATAGTCGTAAATTTTTGCCAGATTTTCAGTCGTTGCTGATAATAATCGATCGTGTTGGCTAGGTTTAAACCAGAGCTGAGACTCAATCCTGTCGCGATCGAGATTAGTCGATCTGGATGCCATATCATCTGTTCATTCCTGAGCCACAGTAGAGATTCAAAGGCTTCTCTGGTCAATTCTGTGGAAATCCGATCTAGTTGCGATCGATCGAGCAATCCTTGTAATGCCAGACGCTCTATTTCCTGCCGTACCAAGCTATCCGAGTCAACTTTTACCGATTGGGCTGCTTGCTCATAACCCAAGTAGCGCAGACGATCGACCAATTGCTGCAAAGATTGGCTCGAACAATCAACAGCCAATAATTTTCCGAATCTCAGGTAAATATTCCAGCCGATTGAGCCATAAACTATCTCAAGACAGCCAGTACCTTGCTCGTTAGCTAGCTGAGTGAGTAATTGAGCAGGAGCGATCTCGGTGTTCATAGCATATTAGGATCTTCCCATCTAGATTTCCCCAAACCGAACTCAAAATTCATATTCTTTCGATCGACTCGTCAGAATCAGTAGCTTAGAATGATAACTAGTGCATTAATTGCAAATATTCAGTGAAATATGTTGAAAATGAGAGATTTTTGGGTGGTGTGGCGACGATATCGGTTTGGG
>ENA-OFCF01000618-OFCF01000618.1-metagenomes-genome-assembly--contig:-NODE-618-length-15320-cov-4.707108_pt1 | contig 15320 bp, 14 predicted proteins | sample MGYA00153387_OFCF01 | MGnify analysis MGYA00153387
GAGCAGAGGACTGAAAATCCTCGTGTCCTTGGTTCGATTCCGAGTGAAGCCACCATGGCGCCATAGCCAAGAGGTAAGGCAGAAGTCTGCAAAACTTTCACCCCCAGTTCAAATCTGGGTGGCGCCTCCATTAACTCTTCAGTGTAAACTGAGGAGTTTTTCTTTTGCGTTTTATTTGAAACCAGTGTTGAAAATGGAATATTATTTGAAAATTTAGTATAATACTAATATGCAGAGGTAGATAATATTACGACATTGCAACGAAATGCGAACAAAAAAATATTTAGACATGAAGGGACTTATAATGAAGAAGCCTATAGTAATCGCAATTTCCGCTGTATCAGGCGGAGGAAAAACAACTATTACAAATGGATTAAAAAATAGATTACCTTTATCTACAGCTATTTATTTTGATGACTATGATTTTGAGGGAAGTCCTGAAGACTACTTTCATTGGGTACAAAGTGGTGCAGATTATAACGCTTGGAATTTAGAAATATTAACCAAAGATATTGAGCCATTGTTGACACAAAAAAAATTGAATTACATCCTGCTTGATTATCCTTTTGCGTATAAAAATAACAAGATTACCCCTTACATTGATTATGCAATTTTTATAGATACTCCATTGGATATTGCTATGGCAAGACGTGTTTTGAGAGATAAGATAAATCAACCACAGGAACAATTAAGCAACGACTTGAACAGTTATCTTTCTGGCGGTAGAACTGCTTATTTGGAAATGATAAAAACAATAAAACCAAATTCAGATTTTGTTGTCGATGGCAATTTAAGTGTTGAGGAGATTGTATCTGAAATTATAAAGCAATTATCAAAATTTTATACACATTAGAAAGTAATTTGTTTGACCTTTTCCAATATTGAGAAATAGAGTGATTCAATCGAATCCCTTTTACAATGCCTAAATTCCAACACTCTTCATAAACATTACCTTTTTTTTAAATCGACAGGAAAAAATGATATACTAGGCAAAAGAAGAACCATCACAGTAAAATTGCGGGGGGAGAATCATTTGAAATATGATTTCAAGACACTCATCAACAGGCATCATAGTGGCGCTGTCAAGTATGAGATCATGAAGGCTCGGAATCCGAACATAGGTGAAAATATTGTTCCATATTCCGTGGCGGATATGGAATTCAAGACACCCCCAGAAATCGTAGAGGCTCTGAAAAAATACCTCGATGAACAGAATCTGGGGTATATCAAGGAAACGTCAGGGTACCTTGAGGTAGTCAATGCCTGGATGAGGACAAGGCATGACTGGGAAATTAAAAATGAATGGATTGTTTGTACACCAGGGGTTGTAAGTGCCCTCTATTCTGCAGTGACAGCCTTTACAGAGCCGGAAGACGGGATTATCCTAATGACCCCCATATATCATGACTTTTATTATGCCGTAGAGGCCGGAAAGAGGGCAGTGGTCAAAAACCCACTCCTGAATGAAAATGGAAGGTATGAGATAGATTATGATGACTTGGAGAGGAAAGCCAGAGAACCAAGAAACAAGTTGCTCATCTTTTGCAGTCCGCACAATCCTGTCGGAAGGGTATGGACGAAAGAGGAACTGACAAAAGTCGGAGAAATTTGTATCAGAAACAATATTCTGATCATCTCCGATGAAATACATTTCGATCTGGTCATGCCCGGATATACCCATACTGTATTTGCCAAAGTCGAAGGAGTAGCAGACCGGACCATTATCTGCACAGCTCCGAGCAAGACCTTTAACCTGGCTGGCATGCAGACATCCAACATCATAATCCCTGATGCAAGATTGCGCAGGATTTTCAAGAAGCAGCTGGACGCCGCAGGAATGATGAACCTGAACACATTGGGATACAGAGCCTGCGAGGCAGCCTACAGGGAATGCGGCGCTTGGCTGGACGAACTGATTGAAGTCATTGTTCATAATCACAGGACCTTGAAAACATACATGGAAAAAAACCATCCGGAAATTATCGTATATCCTCTTGAAGGGACTTACCTGCAATGGATGGACTTCAGGGCTCTGGGACTGAACCGAAAAGAGTTGGAGGAAACACTTGAAAAGGATGCAGAAGTCTTCCTGGATCATGGACATACATTTGGCGATGAGGGAGAAGGATTTGAAAGGATGAACCTAGCCTGCCCTTCAGTGATAATGATGGAAGGGCTGGAGAGACTTTCAAAAGGGATTCAGAAGCTGAAATCTGAGGATAGGTTCAAATAAGGTGCATAGGTATCAGCCAGAATGCTTATCTCTTATAGGATCCTGCCATCTCAATAGGCTTGATCCACATGAACACGGTCCAATATTGTGCAAGATATATAAAATTGCATAACATGAAACAGGAACATGCAAATCCGTAAGAACCCCTGAAATTTACCTAAGAATGGGTAATTCGGGGAATTGCGAATAATGAGGCTTGTCGTGAATTTGGACTGCGGACGGCCTAGTAATGAAGAGATAATTGGCGATATACAGCGCTATGATAGAATATAGCGCTCAGATTGAGATGGAATCGGATATTAACAGATAATTACTCTAAAACAGCACAAAGTCACTATAGCTTATTCTCAAAATTCTATGTATAATTGCAAGTATGGCTTTCGAGAAAGAAACCCTTGCGAATGATGAAATGTGAAGGAAGTAATTAATAATGGCTTGTATATATAATGAAAAAGTTAAGAGAAGCATGAAACCACTGCTTTTATTACTTGCACTCTTAGGTGTTTCCTTGATGCTTGTCTCCTATTTCGGAAAAAGCCTTGGACTAAGCAGCGACATGGAAATGGCTATTGATTTGGTACTAACCCTTGTATTCCTGCTTGCCGGATACAATGTCTACAGCATGTCCAGCGAAGTCTACCGGTATTCGTTAATCGCGGATGATTTTCTTATCCATAAGATTAGCGGAGGGAACAACAAATTGCTGGAAAAGATGAAGCTGTCCGACATCAAGGCGCTGGAGGCCACGAAAAACAGACGAGAAGTCTTGCGTAACTTGAAGAACAATTACAGTGGGAACCTCACTAAACCTGGTTACTACTGTGAATATCGGTCCAATGGGAAGAATCGCACATTTCGATTCAATCCAAGCGCATGTATGATCAATAAAATCAATAATTCAAGACTCCATTATTAAAATGGGGTCTTTTCTTTTGTCCGGACAAAGGTGTATTGCGAACGCAAATACAGTATAATATAGGGTGTAAAGAGATACCCCAATGGGGTCATTGAAATTAAGAAGGTGAAAGCCCCATTGAACCTCTAGTGGAGGATGAAGGTTTTACCTCTTAAGAAAGTGTGTGAGGTAGGAATGAGAGGAAAACTAATCGTCATTGAAGGTGTTGATGGTTCCGGAAAGCAGACCCAGTCGGAGAAACTCTACCGGACACTTGAAAGCAAGGGCCTAAAAGTCAAAAAAATAGAATTTCCTGATTATGATTCTGAGAGTTCAGCCTTGGTCAAGATGTATCTCCGGGGGGATTTTGGGACAAATCCTGAGGACGTCTCCGCCTATGTGGCATCCAGTTTTTTTGCCGCTGACCGATACGCCTCCTACAATACAAAATGGAAAGAATTCTATTTGTCTGGAGGCATCATCATTGCCGACCGCTATACGACAGCAAACATGGTCCATCAGGCTTCCAAGATAGGAGACAAGATCGAGCGGGACAAGTTCCTGGAGTGGCTCTATGATCTGGAATTCAATATCTACGAAATACCCAAGCCGGACCTGGTCTTCTTCCTTGATGTGCCCCCGATCATTTCCATGGACATCACCAAGGAAAGAAGGAACAAGATCACAGGGGAAACCAAGAAAGATATTCATGAAAGGGATACTCATCATTTGGTGGCATCTTATAAGAATGCGCATTATGTGGCTGACAAGTATGGGTGGCAGAAAATTAACTGTGTAAGGGAAGAAAAGATGAAGTCCAAAGAGGAGATCTTCAATGACATCTATCTTGCTACTATTGAAAAACTGTAGGAAGGAGATCAGTACTCAATATTCCGGTGGACGAGAAGAAACGTTTTCTATTTTAAACAGTATATAGTATAATAATGGGTAACATTTGGAGGTGTTTTTATGAAATTAATAATAGCCATCGTCAATGATGAAGACGCGATTGATGTCATCGACTTATTGACAGAAAAGGGATATCGAGTCACAAAACTCGCTACGACAGGCGGATTCCTGAAGTCAGGAAATACAACGCTTATGATCGGTGTTGAGTCGGAAAAGGTTGATATCGTCCTGGGAATTATAGAAGAAACTTGTAAGACCAGGCATCAGGTTGTTACGAACCCATCCCCGCTATCAACGACTACGGGGGTATATGTACCTTACCCTGTGGATATTGAGGTTGGTGGAGCAACAATTTTTGTCGTGGATGTGGACAATTTTATTAAGATTTAACATGGGAGGGTATTTGTTTGATAGGATTTTATAAGCTTAGAGAGAGGTTTCTAAAAGCCATAAGAAACAATACCCTTTCTCATGCACATATCATTGTCGGACCTGACGGAATCGGAAAATCGGCTCTGGTTGAGTCCCTGGCAAGGGAAATCTTGGGCTTCGGAAACCGGAACTCAGTGGATATCGTGAGGGTCAGGCCGGAAAAGACGATCATCACGGTGAACCAGATTCGAGAAGTCGTTGTTGAAGCCGCCCTTCGTCCCTATGAGGGATATAAGAAGGTCATTATCCTCTATGAAGCCAACAAGATGGGTCAGGAAGCCCAGAATGCGCTCCTGAAGACCATTGAAGAGCCTTTGGATGGGGTGTTTTTTTTCCTGTTGGCTGAGAATGACATGTTCCTTTCGGATACGATTAAATCAAGATGTCATCTGCACAAGCTCCTTCCCTTGGATAAGACGGAGATGGAGGAGTATGTCCAATCCTTTCTGGTGAGATTCAATGAAGGCGAAATGCGAAGGAACCAGGAACAGAAGTTACAAAAGGAGAAAAGCAAGGCTAGGACAAAGGTTGAGCAAGAAAGAGTGCTTCAGCTTTCTCAAATAAACATAGAACAGGTGATTTCCATGGCGAGGGGGATTCCGGGAAAGGCTGAAGAGATTATCCTTAACGACATGTTGGATGAGGACCTCATCCTGATGGTGGGTCTCTTAAAATCTCTTGCCGAGACAAAACGTAGCAGGAACCGGGAACATTATAAAGTGCTGAACTTTGCGGGAGATATTTCAAATCAGGACCTTAGCCAGGTATTTGATGATTTTTCCTATACCGTGGATTGCATTCTCAAAGAAAAAGCCCTGTATGAACAACCGATAAAAGATGCCAGCCTCAAAGAAGACATTGAGTACCTCTCCAGGGAGTTCACGTTCAACACCCTCGAGAAATATTTGGAAATATTCTTCGAAATGAGAAAATACATCATGCAGGGAATCAATATCAACAAAGAGACCATTGTAAGCAGTCTACTTTTAAAATTAACGGAGGTTTAATATAAATATGGTTAAAGTCATAGGGGTCAGGTTCAAAAAGGCAGGTAAGATTTATTACTTCGATCCATTGAACTACAGCATCGAAAAAGATTCCGCTGTTATCGTTGAAACAGCTAGAGGTATCGAATTCGGACAGTGTGTCGTCGGGATCCGAGAAATCAGCGAAAATGAGATCATCGCCCCATTAAAGCCAGTCCTCCGTGTTGCGAACCAAAGTGACATCAACAAGCATATTCAGAACAGGAGCAGAGAAAAAGACGCTTTCACAACCTGTGAAAAGAAGATATTCGAACACAAGCTTGATATGAAACTCGTTGATGTGGAATACACCTTTGACAACAGCAAGGTCATCTTTTACTTCACGGCAGATGGAAGAATCGATTTCAGGGAACTGGTCAAGGATTTGGCCCTGATCTTCAGAACAAGAATTGAACTCAGGCAGATTGGGGTACGAGATGAGGCCAAGATGCTAGGAGGGGTTGGAATATGCGGGAGAAACCTCTGCTGTTCAACCTGGTTGGGTGATTTCAACTCCGTTTCCATCAAGATGGCGAAGGAACAGAACCTGTCGCTGAACCCCACTAAGATTTCGGGAATCTGCGGCAGACTCATGTGCTGCCTGAATTATGAGCAGGAAACTTATGAAGAAATCAGACAGAGGCTTCCGAAGGTAGGTTCCCTCGTCAAAACTGATCAAGGCAAGGGTGAGGTCATCTCCAACAATATCATCAAGGAAATGGTGAAGGTGAGAATCAATCTTGTAAGCGAAGAGGTTATCGAAAACTTCAGCATCAAGGATGTGACCCTTATCAGGGGCGAATATGAGAGCACTCTGGAACCGAAAGTGCCTAAAGAGCTCAAAGAGCTGATTGTACCGGCAGAGGACAGGGTGGATATGACGGAGAGGAACGAGAAGCCGGACAAGTCCGATAAGCCAGATAAGTCCGAAAAGCCAGATAAGACCGATAAGCAGGACAAGACTGACAAGCCGGATAAGACTGACAAACCGGATAAGACCGATAAGCCGGACAAGGCTGAAAAACCGGATAAGACCGACAAGGAGCTCTATGAAGATCTCATGAAGGCGAATGCCGAAAGTAGAGACGAGAAAACAGAGAAGGGGATCCAGGGAAAAAATTAACAGAGATGATAGTTGTCGATTTTCCAAGAGTTCTCAGGGATAATGGATAATATCACAGGGAAGCATTTTTGCAGATACAATCTGTAGGATGCTTCCTTCTTATTTAAATTTTTTTAATATTTTAGTGCTAGAATGAAATTGTAAAGATGAATATACGGATAATATTTTAAGAAGGGACTTTAAAAATTAAATTAAATTTGATATAATTTAATTGTGTATAATAAGATAAGCAAACAAAATAAGAAGGGTAGTAGAGGTGAAATACATGTCAATGGATAGCTTTTTCGGATCATTATTTGACATGGTGGAGAACAATAATTCGGAGGTGGACAGGTGTCCCAGATGCGGAATCACATTTGGTGATTTTAAAAGCACAGGCCTTCTGGGATGCAGCTACTGTTATGAGCATTTTTCCAAATCATTGATCCCCACAATAAAGAGGGTTCAAGGGGGGCTTGTCCATGTTGGTAAGATTCCAATGAACGCTTCCAAGGAAGTGGTCAGCAAAAGAAAGATAGATGAACTAAAGATAAGGCTTCGTGAGCTTATTGCCTTGGAAGACTTCGAAGGGGCTGCAGTGGTAAGGGACGAGATTAACGTTCTTAAAAAGAATCTGGAAGTGGGTGAGCAGAATGCTGAATAAGGAAACTTTGGTGCTCAGGAGCAGGGTCAGGCTGGCAAGGAACTTCAAGCTGATCCCTTTCCCCCATTTGCTTTCCAGTGAAAGATCCAGAGAACTTGTTAAAATCGTAGAGGATGCCTTCTATGTAAACAAAGCCATGGAAGACGACTATGTCACACACAGGCTATGGGAACTCGGCAGGACAGACCTTCTGGTCGCCTATGAGAAACATCTCGTCAGTGCCAAGCTCCTCAACAACAGCGATAGGGCCGCATACATTATCGACAAAATGGAAGACGTCAGCCTCATGATCAATGAGGAGGACCACATCAGGCTGCAGGTCATGAGCAATGATATGGATCTCGAGAGTCTCTACGAAAAGGCGACAAAGATTGATGACCTTCTTTCTGAGAAGTTGAATTATGCCTTTGACTATAACCTCGGATACATCACGGCATGCCCAACGAATCTGGGAACCGCCATGAGAGCTTCTACAATGCTTCATCTGCCAGGGTTCACCCTGACAGACAAGATCGGTTATGTCACCCAGGCTCTGGCCCAGATGGGGATGACCATCAGGGGAATCTATGGGGAGGGCTCTCAGGCAGAAGGGAATATCTACCAGATTTCCAATGAGGTAACCCTCGGAATAAAGGAGGAGGATATCCTCTACAACCTGAAGGATACCATCACAAAACTGCTCGATGAGGAACAGGAACAGCAAAAGAAACTTCTTGGGCAGTTCTCCTTTGAGATGCAGGACAAGATCTATAGGAGCCAGGGAACCCTCATGAACGCCAGGCTCATGACATCCAAGGAAGCCTTATACCACCTGTCACTCGTAAGGCTGGGCATTGAGACGGAACTACTGAAAGACATTGACATTCATCTGATAGATGGATTGATCATAAACACACAACCAGGAATGATGCAAAAATCTTATGGTACGGAGCTGAATGAAAAGGACAGGGACATCAATAGGGCGAAGATCATAAGGAGTATATTTTAGAGGAGGTTTTCTCAAGATGTTTGAAAGATTTACAGAACGGGCAAAATCAACACTGATGCACGCACAGAAAGAATCACAGAGGCTTCAGCACGGCTATATCGGCACGGAGCATATCCTGTACGGGATAGCCAGCGTTGAAGGTGCAGGAGGCAATATCCTTCATGATGCAGGGGTCACAAAAGAACTGATTCATGAAATGATCGAAGAGACATTAGGCCGTGGCAACAACATGGTCCTAGGGACAGGCCAGATCGCCCTTACCCCAAGGACAAAGAGACTGCTGGATAGCAGTTTCAAGGAGGCAAGATCCCTTGGGCAGAACTACATCAGCCCTGAGCACATGCTCATGGCTATTCTTGCTGAGGAGGAGGGCGTTGCTTTTTCCATCCTTCAGAACCTCGGTGTGGATGTCACAAAACTAAAGAATGATGTTATCATGAGCTTTTCCAGTCAGGGAATCCAGGGAGACCCTGAGAGCCGAAACCAGGAAAAGACGGAGACCCCTAATTTGGACATGTATGGGAAGGACCTGACGGAAATGGCCAGAGACGGGAAACTTGACCCGGTTATCGGACGTGGGGAAGAAACGGAAAGGATTCTTGAAATATTGAGCAGGCGTACGAAGAACAACCCCGTCCTCATCGGAGACCCCGGTGTCGGAAAAACGGCCATCGCAGAAGGTCTCGCGCAGAGGATTGTAAAGGGCAATATCCCTGAACTGCTCAAGGGCAAGAGGGTGGTTTCCTTGGACATCTCGCAGATGCTTGCAGGAGCTAAATATCGTGGGGAATTCGAGGAGAGGCTCAAAAATGTCATGGCGGAAATCAAAAATGCCAAGAACATCATCCTCTTTATCGACGAAATCCATACCATTGTCGGTGCTGGAGGCGCTGAAGGCGCCATCGATGCATCAAACATCCTGAAACCAGCTTTGGCAAAAGGGGAAATCCAGACCATCGGGGCAACGACCATCGATGAATACCGGAAACACTTCGAAAAGGATAGTGCCCTGGAAAGAAGATTCCAGCCTGTCCAGGTAGGAGAACCGACCAAAGAAGAGGCCCTTCTGATTCTGTATGGGCTAAGGGACAAGTATGAGGCGCACCACAGGGTGAAAATCACAGATGAAGCCCTGGAAGCATGTGTCGAGATGTCCGATCGATACATCACAGACAGATTCCTGCCGGACAAAGCCATTGACCTTATGGACGAAGCTGCGGCAAAAGTCAGGATCCAGAACCTAACGGCGCCACCAGATGTCAAGAATATCGAAGAGGATCTGAAAAACATCCAGAAAGAGAAGGAAGAGGCAGTATCCCTTCAGGATTATGAAAAGGCAGCGAAGCTGCGCGACAAGGAAAGTGAACTGAAGAAGACGCTGGAAAATTCCAAGAACAAATGGAAGAGCGGTTCCAATGGAACCTCAGGACTGGTTGTTACGGAAGAGGACATTGCCCAGGTGGTTTCGAGATGGACAAAGGTTCCGGTGAAGAAACTGACGGAAAAAGAATCCGAGAAGCTCCTAAACCTGGAGCAGATCCTGCATGAAAGGGTTGTCGGTCAGGATGAAGCGGTAAACTCCATATCCAGAGCCGTTAGAAGAGCTCGCGTCGGCTTGAAGGACCCTAAAAGACCAATCGGATCCTTTATTTTCCTTGGACCTACAGGTGTGGGAAAAACGGAACTATCCAAAGCTTTGGCCGTCGCCATGTTTGGCTCTGAAAAATCCATGGTTAGGATTGACATGTCGGAGTACATGGAAAAGCATGCCGTATCTAGGCTGATCGGATCCCCACCCGGATATGTGGGCTATGACGAAGGGGGACAGCTGACCGAAGCGGTACGAAGAAATCCCTATTCCGTCATCCTCTTTGATGAAATCGAAAAAGCCCATCCTGAAGTCTTTAATGTGCTTCTGCAGATCCTTGAAGATGGGAGGCTCACAGATGGCAAGGGAAAGACGGTTAATTTCAAGAATACCATCATCATCATGACCTCCAATGTCGGTGCGTCCACGATCAAAAAACAAAAGACGGTAGGCTTCAGCATCGCTGAAGACAGACAAATGGAAGAGTACGACAAGATGAAAGAGAACATCCTGGACGAGTTGAGGAAAGCCTTCAAACCTGAATTCATCAATAGGATTGATGATATCATCGTGTTCCATTCCCTAACGAATACGGATCTGGAACAGATCACAGGGCTCATGCTCAAAGAGGTTGCTGACAGAATTGCTGTTCGTGAGATATATCTGAGCTTCAGTGATGAGACAGTGAAGTTCATGACCTTAAAGGGATCAGATACGATCTATGGCGCACGACCGTTAAGACGTGCCATAACTAAGGAATTGGAGGATACCCTGTCTGAAGAGATGCTCAGGGGCAATATTGGAAGAGGGGATGAAGTCCTTGTCCAGTTGGAAGACAACAAGCTTTCCTATAAAAAAATTGGAATAAGGGAAGTCAAAGTGGAAAAGCGTTCGAAGGTTAATGAGGAACTGAGCGATGAAGAAAGTGAAAAGTAGGGTGAACCATGATATTACTCGCATGTTTTTCGGACTAAACCTCAAGTTAACTAATATTTAATGATTATATTGTAAAATAAACCATGTGCAAACAGATTCAGCATCTATGCTGGATCTGATTTGTGCATGGATTATCTTTTTTATCTAAGTAAACATAAAAAACAAAATTAGTATCATTCATAACGTATTTATATTTTATTGATATCATAGAATGAATATGGGAAAAATCGGAAGCTCGGAGGATGCGTATGGCCAAGGTGAAAACACAATTTGTCTGTCAAAACTGTGGTTCGGTTGCTTTAAAGTGGCTGGGAAAATGTCCGGATTGTGGAGAGTGGAACTCTTACGTGGAAGAGACGGCAGCTGTCGCTATTCCGCGAAAGCAGGGATTGTCCAACTTCAGCACCCCGAAAACTATCCATGAGATTGTCTCGGGAGACAAGGAACGTCTGGATACAGGGATACAGGAGCTCAACAGGGTCCTTGGAGGCGGTCTTGTCAAAGGTTCCCTGACCCTGATTTCGGGAGACCCGGGTATCGGGAAATCCACCCTTCTTCTCCAGTGTGCGGATAATATTTCAAAAAAATATGGAAATGTCCTGTATGTGTCAGGGGAGGAATCCGAAGAACAGATAAAAATTCGGGGTGATCGGCTCAATGTATCTGCAAACGAGCTCTACATCGTCTCTGAAACCTCGCTTGATGTCATTGAAGCGCACATCGAAAGGATGAAGCCTGTTTTTGTCATCATTGATTCCATTCAGACCATCTACACCGACAGGATTACCTCCGCCCCGGGATCGGTATCCCAGGTCAGGGAATGTGCAAACGGACTCATGAGGGTGGGGAAAATCTTGGGAATCCCGCTATTCATCGTCGCACACGTAACGAAGCAGGGGGAACTCGCAGGGCCAAGGGTCCTCGAGCATATGGTCGATTCTGTGCTCTATTTCGAGGGGGAAAGGACAGAAGAGATCCGAATTTTGCGGACCATGAAAAACAGGTTTGGGACAACTTCTGAAATTGGCGTTTTTGAGATGGCGCAGGAAGGCCTGATTGAAGTATACGATCCCTCAAAGATATTCCTAGAAGACAGCATGGGCTCGAAAGAAGGTTCCGTGGTTATCGGAATCATGGAAGGAACAAGGCCTATCCTCGTTCAGGTCCAGTCCCTTGTCGCTGAAACGAAAGCTGTCATGCCCCGGAGGACTTCTATCGGGATAGAGACGCCTAGACTGAACCTTATCCTCGCTGTCCTTGAAAAGAAGTTGAAAATTCCATTTTATGCCAGTGATGTCTATGTGAATGTTGTCGGGGGTCTAAGCGTGGAAGGGACATCCCAAGATCTCGGACTTGCCTTAAGTCTTATATCCAGTGCAAAAGGTAAAGAGATTAAATTTGAAAAACTTATTGCCATAGGAGAAATCGGACTGACAGGAGAGATAAGACCGGTGAATAATGTGGAAAGGCTTATTAATGAAGGAATGAAGATGGGTTATAAGAATTTTGTCATTCCCAAAAGGAACCTGGACAAGATAAAGGTCAGTGGAGTAGAGCTTATTGCAGTGGATACTTTGAAAGAAGCTGTTAATAAACTTTTCTAATTGTGTCAGGTGTCTATGAACTTCGTTAAAAAATCAGTATAATTAAGATATCTGGAATATTATCCCTATTCTTATATGTAATACAAATAATTTAAATGAAGGAGGTGCTGATGTTGATAAAGAACATAATAAGAGGTATTGTGTCCACGGTTGGAGCGTTAATCGGTTATTTCGTCGCACAGGGAATATTGAACCTGCCGAACTTGGAAAACTATGAAATCATCAATTTCATTCCATTTTCAATAGGGATTGTCGTAGTGTCAATTCTGGTTTTCGCACTTATTTTTTTCTTGTTTTCATCAAAAATCTACAACTTGATCGTCTCAACAAACAAAGTCATCGAAAAGAACCTATCGAAGATGACGGTGTCAGAAATCATATTTGGTGCCGTCGGAGCCATCTTGTTTCTGATCATCACCTATTTTCTCGCGATGCCGCTTAAAGAACTGTGGCCGGCCATCGGAGGGCTCATGACAATCCTTCTGAACATCCTGGCCGCAGTGCTGGGAGCAAATATTGCCATCAAGAAGAAAGATGAAATCATTCTTCATTTCCAGACGATGAGGACGAGATCTTCAGGGCCTGGTTCCAAGGATAAATCAACCGAACAGGAAGTGAAAGTGCCTACCTATGAAAGTACACCAAAGATCCTGGATACCTCTGTCATCATTGACGGAAGAATCTTTGATATCTGCAAGACAGGATTCATTGAAGGAAAGCTGATCATCCCCTCTTTTGTCCTTGAAGAGCTAAGGCACATTGCGGATTCCTCAGATTCATTGAAGAGAAACAGAGGAAGAAGAGGGCTGGATATCTTGAACAAGATTCAAAATGAATTGGATATTGAAGTGGAAATCTGGGAAAAGGATTTCCCGGATATCGCTGAGGTTGATTCCAAGCTGCTCAAACTTGCCACGGTCGTCTCCGGCAAGGTAGTCACCAATGACTATAACTTGAACAAGGTTGCAGAGTTTCAGAGGGTTCCTGTGCTCAATATCAATGAGATGGCCAACGCAGTCAAGCCGATGCTGCTACCAGGAGAAGAGATGAATCTTCTGATCTCCAAAGTCGGCAAGGAACAAAATCAGGGAATTGGATATCTGGATGATGGAACGATGATTGTCGTTGAAGACGGCAAAAGGTATGTGGGGATGACTATCTATGTTATCGTCACTTCTGTCCTTCAGACCGCAGCAGGCAGAATGATTTTTGCAAAACCAAAGGGTGAATAACATGGCTTATGCACTGATTGTCTCCGGAGGGAAAGGCATCAGAATGGGGAGTGAAATCCCCAAGCAGTTCCTCCTTCTTGAGGGGATACCGATCCTTGTGTGGACCCTCATGAAGTTCGACGCAACTGAGGAGATTGATAGCATCATCCTGGTGTTGCCCGGTATCTATTTTGACTACTATGAGAAACTAGGTTATAAGCCAAAGAAGCCGATATATCTTGTTGAAGCGGGTGAGGAGCGGCAAGACTCCGTAAGAAAAGGGCTCGAGTTTATCGAAACCCTCGACAGGGAGAGTATTGTCGTCATCCATGACGGGGTGAGGCCCCTGGTCACGGAGAAGAACATCCAGGAAGGGATTGCATTATGCCGAAAGCATGGTGCCGCAGCGTGTGGAGTCAAACCGAAGGATACGGTAAAAACTCGAAATGCCGATGGCTTTTCATCAGGCACGCTGGACCGTGAAGGTTTATTTCTGATTCATACCCCTCAGGTTTTCCACCTGATGGAAATCCTGCGTGCCCATCAGAAAATCAAAGGAAGCCATCGTCTCGTCACCGATGACACGATGGTTTATGAGGAAATGTATGGTCCCGTTTACCTCTATGAGGGCTCCTACCAGAACATCAAGATCACCACAAAAGAAGATTTGATCATGGCTAGAAACCTGCTTAAATAAAAGTGTTTTATAAGTGTTATAGGCAAGATATTACTAAACCCCTCACTAAATGCAAAAGTTTAGTGAGGGGTTTTTGAATCTCGCTCTATTATGGCGAATAAATGGCTGTTGATGCAACAAGTTGTGCTAAATGCCTCATTATTCATAGAATGTTAACGATTTCTCGAAGAAAGTGTTCGACTAAAGCTCAGATTGATGATAAAATAAGTATTGAGGACGAATGTATACTGTAGCCGAACATATTATAGACGAATAGAGGAAAGCGTAGGTTAATATGCGAGATGATTTCAACCAGATACTGAAAAAGTATCCCATTATCGCTTCTGTTATAGATAATGATGGTTTGGAAAAAGCTTGCAGATCCCAAGTGAAACTTATTTTTATCCTCTATGGCAATATCATCAACTTACCTTCATTAGTCAAGAAAGCCAAAGATTGCGGAAAAACGGTTCTCGTCCATATGGATCTCATCGAGGGACTGGACAATAAGGAGATTGCCGCAAGATATATCAAGGAGTTCACTCAAGCTGATGGTATTATCAGTACAAAGCCTAATGTGATTAAAGCTGCCAGGGAAGAGGGGCTGATAACCGTTCAAAGGTTTTTCATGCTAGACTCCATGGCTCTGAAAAAAGCAATAAGGCATATGGAAGTCACCTATGCTGATGCATTTGAGGTTCTTCCGGGAGTAATTCCTAAAACAATCAACAAGATTTCTATGCTATCCGACATCCCAATCATCGCAGGTGGGCTGATAATAGACAAGAATGACGTATATTCTGCTTTTGATTCAGGAGCAGCAGCAATTTCAACAACTTTTAGAAGTTTGTGGAATTTGTAGTAGAGAGATAGAGAAAGCTACAAGCTTAATAAGCATGTGGCTTTTTATATATATCAAATAATAATATTGGAGGGTACAGTATGAAAAAGTACGTTATTGCACTAGACCAGGGAACAACAAGTTCAAGAACCATCATTTTTGACAAGGAGCAGAACATCGTCAGCGTAGCGCAGAAAGAATTCACCCAGTTCTATC
>ENA-OFCF01000619-OFCF01000619.1-metagenomes-genome-assembly--contig:-NODE-619-length-15308-cov-2.967678_pt1 | contig 15308 bp, 13 predicted proteins | sample MGYA00153387_OFCF01 | MGnify analysis MGYA00153387
AAAAGACCCAGCGTAAAAGATTTGTCGATCGGGAAAATAGCACCAATACCCAACCACAGAGTTATCGCAGTTCCCAATAGGAAAACAGTGGTAGCAACAGGGCGGCGGAACGGATTTTGGAACTTGTTAACGTTCTCGATGAACGGAATCAAAATCAAGCCAATGGGAACACCAGCCATGCAAGCAATACCCAACAATTTGTTAGGCAAAACGCGCAGGAGTTGGAACACAGGCCACAAATACCATTCCGGCAGAATTTCTAGCGGAGTAGCAAAAGGATTGGCAGGTTCTCCAATCAAAGCTGGGTCTAGTACAGCCAAACCCACGCACAGAGAAATGGTTCCCATGATGACTATAGGGAAAACGTACAGCAAGTCGTTGGGCCAAGCTGGTTCGCCGTAATAGTTGTGACCCATGCCCTGAGCTAGCTTAGCGCGTAGCACTGGATCGCTCAAATCTGGTTTTTTGAGAATAGACATAGTAACAGTGCTCTCTTTTTAGTTTTACTTTGGGTATCCCGCTATATTCGTTAGTCCGAATTAGCGGGGCGATCGCAGCAAGTATTGTTGGCTGTCAATAAGTATGATGAACGATGAATTCCGAATTTTCAACTCAAAATTCAGCGGGGGAGCGAAAAAATACCGCCCCCACAACTCAAAACTTACAGTGGGCCAGAAATGCCTTGCTTGCGAATCATCAAGAAGTGAGCCAGCATAAAGACTACAATCAGCCAAGGCAACACAAAAGTGTGCAAGCTGTAGTAGCGAGTCAATGTGCCTTGACCAACGCTCACGCCGCCACGTAGCAGTTCAACAAGTGTGGAACCAACAAACGGGATGGCTTCGGGTACGCCGGAAACGATTTTAACTGCCCAGTAGCCGATTTGATCCCAAGGCAGCGAGTAGCCGGTCACACCGAAAGAAACAGTGATGACTGCCAAGATTACTCCTGTCACCCAGGTTAATTCGCGGGGCTTTTTGAAGCCGCCGGTCAGGTAAACCCGGAAGGTGTGCAGAATCATCATCAGTACCATCATGCTGGCAGACCAGCGGTGAATGGAGCGAATCAGCCAACCGAAGTTGACTTCATTCATCAGGTATTCCACTGAAGAAAAGGCTTCTGCTACCGTGGGACGGTAATAGAAAGTCATGGCGAAGCCGGTGGCAAACTGGATCAGAAAACAAACTAGAGTAATCCCGCCCAAGCAGTAGAAGATGTTGACGTGGGGAGGTACATACTTAGTAGTGATGTCGTCTGCGAGCGCCTGAATTTCTAGGCGTTCATCAAACCACTGGTAGGTTTTTGATTCGGTGATTTGTTTAGAAAACATGGAGCTAGAATTCCTAAAAGAATATTGCTGTGGTTAGGGTTTAGGGCCGTCACAAGGTTTTTTGTCGCCCCGCGCCAAGCAGTTCGCTTGGACTCGCAAATGCCTGATGCTATTTTTAAATTTGGAGCTGACGAAAGGAATTCTATGGAGGCGATCGCCAGTTGGCGCTGGGAAACTCAGCTCTAGCTGATCCCCGCACGCTGGCGTTGCTCGATCGAATTCCAGACTATGATAAAAAATGTAACATAATTGCTGTGCAAATTTCACGGAGTGATGCTTTTGCCGAGTCTTAAATATTATTTTCTGCAAGCTCAACATCCGCCCCAAGCTGGCACACAGCCAAGAACCGAGGTATCAACCAAATTTCAGACTCGTGGGCGGGCTCGCTGCACAAGATTTAATATTAATGACAAAACTTCACTTATTCGGCAATTAAGTGTTAAGTTTGAATAATTTTTTGTTCGTGGCGGACGTTTGACGAATGCCTTTGGGAGAGTGACATAACCGTGCCCGACGGTTATGTCACTTAGACGGAGTTAAACCTCTCGCTGTCGTTGCTCGATCGTACATCTCTCAAACCATTGCTGTTACTACTCTTGCCTTTTTGCTTCCGAATCTAGGTGCGCCAAAGCTTCAAAGCTTACAAACTGAAAATACAGGAGATGCCATACTTGCGTAACTTTTACAGAAAAATCATGCACAGACGAGTTTTCAAGGCTGCATTTTTACTTTTGCTTCAAGTCGCCCTAGTTCTAGGCCCGTGGGCGCAGCCTGCGGCGGCGCTAACTCCAGAACAGCAGCTATTGAGCGAAGCTTGGCGAATTGTCAACCGCTCTTACGTGGACGACAGCTTCAACTCTAAAAACTGGTGGTCGATTCGCGAAAAAGCCGTCAGGGAACCGCTTAAAGACAGACAGCAAACCTACACGGCGATTCAGGGGATGCTGGCGAATCTCGACGACCCCTTCACTCGACTGCTGAAACCCGAACAGTACCGCAGCTTGCAGGTCAATACTTCCGGGGAATTGACTGGTGTGGGGCTGCAAATTGCGATCGACCCCCAGACAAACACGCTGACAGTGGTGGCTCCTTTGGCCGACTCACCGGCGGATAAAGCTGGCATCCAACCGCTCGATCGCATCTTGAAAATTGACGGCATTCTCAGCTCAGAATTGAGCCTAGACGAATCAGCCACTCGAATGCGCGGCCGCATCGGCACTTCTGTTACCTTGACCTTGGGGCGCGAGGGAAGGGACGCTGCTGAGGAAATTGAGCTCGTGCGCGATCGCATTGCTCTAAATCCCGTCTACGCCGAATTGCAGTCGGGGGCGGACAATTTACCGCTGGGCTACATTCGCTTGAGTCAATTCAGCGCTAACGCCACTGAGGAAGTCGCTCACGCGATCGACCGCTTGGAAAAACAAGGAGCCGCCGCCTACATTCTCGACCTGCGGAACAACCCGGGCGGACTGTTGCAAGCAGGGATTGAAATTGCCCGCTTGTGGCTCGATTCTGGGACGATCGTCTACACCGTCAACCGACAAGGCATTACCGGCAGTTTTGAAGCCTCTGGAGGAGCCTTGACCAACGATCCGCTGATCGTTTTGGTCAACAAGGGAACAGCCAGTGCTAGCGAAATTTTGGCTGGCGCGCTGCAAGATAACGGCAGAGCTCAACTGGTGGGCGAAAAGACTTTCGGCAAAGGGCTGATTCAGTCGCTGTTTGATTTGTCTGATGGTTCCGGGTTGGCCGTGACTGTTGCTAAGTACGAGACGCCGAACCACACGGATATTAACAAATTGGGGATTGCGCCCGATCGCGTAGTGCCTTTGGAACTCATTGCGCGCGATCAAATCGGCACCTCCGCAGACTTGCAATATCAAGCTGCACTGCAATTGCTAACAGAAAAAACTGTGATGGCAAAGTCAGCTTAAGTTTGCAGTATTGAGCTTGTCGCCTGCGTGAATACAGATGTCTCTCTGTGCGCGCCGACAGCACCCGCGCATTGTACTGAGCGCGCACGACAAATTCCTGAAAATTAAGGCTGTGGGGTTGATTCCTCAGCTTCGGGTGATTCGGATTCCTGCAAAATCACGGGACGCTGTTGGGGGTCAACTCGATTGCTTTGCTCTTGCATCACAGTTTTAGCAAGGCTGGGGTCAAAGTAGCGGTTAAAGTCCGATCGCGATCGATCGACTCGCCCTTGAGTAAGATTGACTTCAGCCTGGATTTCCTGCAATTTTTCCTGCACTGCCCGGTAGTGAGGCAAAAGCTGAATCAAAGCAGAAGTGGCACAGACTGAAAGTACCATGTTGACTGCCAACTTGACTCCTGTTTCGGCGGCGAGCATTTGGTGAGGGTAGGAACGCTGGCGGCTGCTGCGGCGAGGAGCAACCCGAGGGGAGTTTTTTACAGGACGGAGTGGGGTAATGGTAGGTTGAATCGCTTGCATAATTTTTTTCTAATACCTAAGACTGACGTTTTAGAGCTGAACGACTTCATCAGTTGACAGTTGACAGTTGACAGTTGACAGTTGACAGTTGACAGTTGACAGCTACCTCTTCCGTCGATAGAAGAGGATTGGAGCAATGAATCATTTTGTTTGATTTCCCCCTAAACGGGGAGGCTTCAGACCCAATTTTCAGGCGTGAAAATTCTGAGCTGAACGCACACTCGCCCCTGTTCGTCAGGGTGCTGACAGCCAAAATTGTTGAGACAAAGGTGACGCCTGAAGGCGGAATTTCCCAATAAAAATGCCTGCCCTTGCAGTCTCGTCTTGATGACCACAAACAATCTACTCCACTGCCGCAGCAATTGTCTGTAATTTCGAGATATTTAACTGGTTAGGCAGGCGTTTTACGGTTCGCAACTGGTGTCTGGAAACTACTTGTACAGTTCAGTTGACAGCCGGAAAGCCAAGATTCCGGGAATCAAAGCAATTACGAGCGCTACATAGACTTGGGTATCTGTTAAAGACATATTCGGAAAACTCCTTTTCGCGGGCACGAGCTTTCACTAATTTGAGACAAATTGGCGCTTTTGGGAATCATTTGTAACAACTTGCAACACAAATGGTGCGTCCGGGAGGAGTGGGAGAGTTTGTGAGTGAGGGAGTGGGGGAGTTTGTGAGTGTCGGAGGGGGAGAATTTTTCCTTGTTTCCTCGGACTGCTTCCTTCGGACTTTGTTCGGACGATCGCCTGCGACAGAATTACCGCGTTAGGTTAAGATAAGTGAAGGTGACACTAATTTTCGACAGAGCCGGTGATTTGCGCTGCGCTCGACCCTTGCAAATCTTAGGTGCACAAAATAGTTAATGCTAGATCAATTTCTCGACGGTTCGCCCAATTTGGGAGTTGACACCTTTTTATTATTGTTGGTTTTGGTGGCTTTGGAGGCTGTTCTTTCGGCAGACAATGCGATCGCCCTGGCATCGATTTCTAAAGGTTTGGAAGATGCCAAGCTACAGCGACAGGCGCTCAACTTCGGTTTAATAATTGCTTTTGTACTGCGGATCACACTAATTTTAACTGCTACTTGGGTAATCCAATACTGGCAGTTTGAACTGGCAGGAGCACTCTACCTGCTGTGGCTAGTTTTCCAGCATTTTTCCTCAGCTACTGACTCGGAAGGAGAACATCACGGCCCGCGATTTGTGTCTCTGTGGCAAGCAATTCCAGTCATTGCTCTGACAGATTTAGCCTTTTCTTTGGATAGCGTTACTACGGCGATCGCCATTTCTGACGAAACTTGGCTCGTGCTTACCGGCGCGACAATCGGAATTATCACCCTGCGGTTTATGGCAGGATTGTTCATCCGCTGGCTGGACGAGTTCATTCACCTTGAAGATGCTGGCTATGTCACAGTCGGCTTAGTGGGCTTGCGGCTGCTGGTGAAAGTAATTAACGATAATTTAGTTCCGCCACAATGGTTGGTAGTTTCTAGTATCGCCGTGATATTTGTCTGGGGATTTTCTAAACGCAATCCTGAATTTATCGACGATTCAAAATCATCGGAAGTTGCTCTAAATCAGGAAGATGCAGAACCTGTAACCCAGGAGTCAGAAGCACAGAAGTCCGAAATTTAACATACTGTGTGTTTTGATCAAAAGTCGATCGAGCTTTTAAGGAAAGTCGATCGATTTTTTATATTTTGAGATTTGAGATTTGAGAATTACTCCCGTCATATCATGTCCGGTAAATCACTTACTATAAACGCTTACTTGTCATGCTGATCCCTTCACCCTTGATCCCTGTCATACGCTCAAGGGCAAAGGGTTATGCAACTAAACTCCTCGAAGGATCTCGGAAATTCTTTGCGGAGTTTAGTTGCAAACCGGAGTGAAGGGTTCAGAATGACAACTACTTAACCGGAATGGATCGGTCAGCCTGCAAAGGAATGAATCCGGGAACACAATATTAATACTATTCAATGTTATTTCCAAGACATACTTTAAAAACTCTATGTGTTACTCTCAAAACAACTTTAAGGATTCAGCCTTCCTGTCCGGCATTGTATCTTTAGATAGAGAAAAAACCTATGTATCGATTCCAGATTATTGGACACACGCAGACGGGCGAATCTATTGGTATCGTCGGTTCTACTCCCGAATTAGGACTGTGGGATATCACGAAATGTGTACACCTTAACACAAGTCCCGATCGCTATCCTTTATGGCACACAGATATAGATATTAAGTCCTCTCTGGATTTAAACGATCGCCAGAAAATTGAATATAAGTACGTGTATATTGATGCCAATGGTATCGCAGAATGGGAAGGATTAGGTTGTGACCGCTGGATACCGATCGACCCAGACCACCAATCCAGCAAAATCGTAGTAGACGATGGCGCATTTGGTTATTTGCAGCCTTATCCCTTCGGATACCTGGAAGAAGAAGAACCCACTGTGAGCCCCTCACACAAAAAATCTGAAGGTTTAAAAATCGCAATTATTGGCAGTTCCGTCGCCAAGGGTCATAAAGCCTGGATGTTGAAAGGTTGGGCTTCCCAGTTGGAAAAGTCTTTGCAGCAAAAATACGGACATCAACTCCTAAATTTGTCAGAAGCGGGGGCGAATGTCGGCAGAACGATCGCCCGTTTTCCCTCAGTTGTCGCCCCAGAACAACCGGATGTGGTGATTATTGCCCTGTCTCTGGGTAACGAAGGGTTAGCACACTGTCGCCCTCACGAACGACGGCGCGCGCAACGCAGGTTTGAAAGCGGCTTGCAGCAGTTGGTGAAAATGACGCGGGCACTGGGAGCACGTCCGATTTTGGGCGGGGTATATCCCCACGGAGAATATAACTCTGAACATTACTGGCTGCTGCAAGATACCCACCACCGGATGCAGAATTGGGGCGTTCCAGTGCTGGATTGGTTGGGAGTGTTGGATGATGGAGAGGGACGCTGGAAACAGGGGATATCCTTCGATCAGTCTCACCCAAATACGATCGGTCACAACCTGATGTATGAGACGATCGATCTTAACCTGTTCGCGATCGACAAAGACGAATTGGCAAGAGAAAAAGAATACTTTTGCAAACCGAAAGAAGTTCCAGTTTACCTTGACAATGCGGGTTTTCAAGTCTCTGCTTGTCTTGAAGAACAGCGTTTGCGGATTGTCAATTCATCACCAAACAATTACACGATCGCTCCCGATTGGCAAGCAATCCAAACTGCACTGCAACGCAAAGCAGGATTGATACCGGGAATCTACATTGCCAAGAATGTCAAGTCAGGGACGCTTCCTTTCTTTGCAGTGCAGGAGAATGGGGCGATCGAAACTACAGTAGAAATTCCCGCAGGCGCTGATTTGGAATACACTTCCGCTTTCAATCTTTTTGCACCGAACAACTCACAAGTGTTGTTCTATGACGGGAATTTGGGGATTTTGAAAGTAGACGATCGCCACCTTTGGATTATCAACGAATCAGACAAAGAGTACAACATCCAACCGATGTGGAAGGAGGTTCGCGCTCAACTAAAAGCCATGCCATCGGCTGTCTATGACGATCCGCTAAATCCCAACGCACCTTTTCGCACCATGATGATTGGCAACGACGGACTCGAAAGCCGGGTGAAAGCACCGCCTAAGTCCGCTATTTTGTTTCAATATAAATGTCAATTATCTGATATCAGTCGCGTGGCGATTTTGCCGCTTGGCGATCGATGTGCGGTGCGGATGATGCTTTACAAGATGGAGTACGATGGCCCTGCTTTTCCCTTCGATTTGACGCGCACTACCAATATTGGAGATGTTGCTGATGCGATCGAAAACGGTTTTTATGATATGTGGAATCCGGCTTTTTTGCATTACAGCGCTGAAGCGGGCAGAATCTATCACAGTAAGTGGTCTGGTCTTTCTTTTGCCCATGAAGTTGAGGAGACAGACGATCCTGTTAATGATATGTCTCCGGTATTTGAACGGATGCGCGAGCGATATACGGCACGTTCTGGGCGGTTTTGGTACGCACTTAAAAATTGTGATAAGGTACTGTTTGTTCGCACTGGTATTGCCGATCGCAATGGTGCGATCGATCTAATCCATAAACTTGAATACCAATGTCAGGGGAAACCTTTTCAATTGATGCTGCTTTCTCCCCAATCTTCCGATGAGTTTGGAGGTCTTGCCAATGTGCTGCATTACAATGTGGAGTTTCATCCCGATCAAATGTATGACGATTTGGGACACTGGATGTACTGTACGGATGTGATGCGAAGGATTTTGGAGTCGATCGGGGTTTCCAGCAAAAACCTGTTTTGGTGTCCGCCTAAGATACCGCAAAATAGATGAGTGTTGACTGTTGACTGTTGACTGTTGACTGTTGATAGTTGTTCGTGGTTAGTTGTGATATCAATTCCGGTTACACCGGAATTATTAGTAGCCGAAATTAGGAGACGGCAGTGCCGTGTCCCTACAATGTTATTTTGGGTAGGGACACGGCACTGCCGTCTCCTAATTTCGGCTAGTAATAATTCCGATGCAACCGGAAACGATATTATTTTGTTATTTTTGCGGGCATTTCGGATAAATCCCACCCTGCAAACAAATGTAAGCAATTTGACTTTGATCTAAATTCTTAGCCTCTCCAAAATTAACTCCCTGGAATCGACCCGATTTACTATCAGCAGGAGTTTGAATAAATTGATCCGAAGCCCCCTTACCCAAAAACTGCGCCCCTTGAAAATTTACTCCCGCTAAATTCGCGCCTCTAAAATCAACCGAACTCACGTCAGCATTCTGTAAATTAGCATCTTGTAGCCGAGCATCTTTAAAATTCGCATTGGCGAGTTTAGCAGAAGTCAAATCGGCATTTTGTAAGTTTGCACCGCTCAAATCTGCACCAGATAAATCTGCGCTTTGCCATTCCGATTTAGATAAATTAGTAAATGATAATTGAGTCCCCTGAGCCTTGACTTTACCCAAACGCGCACCTGATAAATCCGCTCCCGAAAAATTCGCGCTTCCGATATCGGCACCAGTAAAACTTGCATCTTTTAATATTGCTTGCGGCAAAGAAGCCCCAATTAAAACAGCACTACTCAAGTTAGCTCCATTCAAATTCCCGCTTGACAAATTAGCTTTGTTCAGGACAGCGCGTACAAAACTTGTCCGATTCATGACAGCACTGTTCAAAGAGGCTCCTGTCAAATTTGCTCCTTCAAAATTAGCGCCACTCAAGTCGGAAATCCAATCATCAAATGTGCCAGGTCGCCTGTCTTCGCCGGTTCCATAAAAGCGAACTCCCTGCAAGCTAGCATTGATTAAATTAGCGTTTTTCAGCTTAATTCCCGATAAGTCAACTTTGTCTAATACTAAAGTAAACTGAGCTGAACCAGCAGGGCTTTGACCTAAATCCGTGCGGCTGAGATCCACGCCGTTGAGCTGACTGCTATACACTGTGAGAATTTTGCCGATCGCCCTTTGCACTGTTCTTTGGCGAGTTGCTGCTAACTCTCGTTCCTGGGTTTTCCCCCCGAATCGCAGGGATTCGAGGTCGTTGCTGAGAGCTTGATTCAACCGCTGCAACTCAGGCAAAGATGAAGGCCCGGTACTGACTAAAGCCTGCTGGATCGCGTCCAACATCGGGCGACTGTCTTCTTGAGCTAGCAAATCCGCCAGCAGCGGTATGGCGCGGGAGTCTTCCACCGCCCCCAAAGCCAAAATTGCCGATCGCCTCGAAGCTCCATTGGGCGAAGTCGGAGACAATTTGCTGACTAAAGCGACAAATAATTCGTCGTTCCGCTGCCGGGAATCCCGCATATTTGCTTGACTTTGAGTGTAGATCAGAGTGCCAACAAACAAAGTTAAAATCAATCCCGCGCTGCCGATAGTAACGATCACTAAAGTCGTGCCCGGGTGTTGGCGAATCCAATTCCACAAACTGGGATCTTCTTTCACCGCAGTTTCGGGAGTCAAAACCAAAGCCGCAATCTGCGCGTCTTCCTCAGTCCAATCTTGACTCTGGGTAGGATTGGCAGACAGTTGGTTCGATCGATCGCTGACGACCAAAGTATTCGCAAGTCGATCGTGCCCCGACTGCCGTTTGTAGCGCAATGCAAAAGCCCCGTCTGCGAGCACTGCCAAGCCGCTCAATCCCCCTAAAATGAGCAAATCAGGAAACGCACCCGATAAGCGCCAAATCCCGTAAGCGATGCCCAGAGGCACTCCCCAGCGCCCCAAACTTTCACGAATTAGCACTCGCCGAAAACCCGGAGGAACACCCGACGCTGTGACAAGTTTGACGCCGAACCACCGTTTCGGGAGAGTTTGACCGGTTCTGGCGAGCAAAAACAATTGCCACGCCGCTAAAGCTGCTGGTGCCAGCAGCGCCCCCGACCAGAATAGATTAGTTAGAGGTGCGACTCTGGGGTTGCGATCGCGCACGGGTACGCCCAAAGTACGGGCGACAGTTTCCGATGCGGAGGCTACTAAGGAATTGAGCGGCACGGTTTGAACTTCCTTGTTGACCAATGCCCCGATACTGAAGGGAACGAGGGCGCTGGCGGCTATTAATGAAATTTCAACGGCCCAAGCGCCACACCTGCGAACCAGCAGTGGCATTTGCTGGGATTGTGTCTGCCAAGACGGATCGGGTTGATTAATATCACCGGGTGCGGTTGGGCTAGCCATATTTAGAATTTCCTATTATTTAGTCGTTAGTGTTGGAAGAATCAGGAGAAATTGCCAATTTATACGCTATGTAGATTAGCACTCCGAGAACAGCAAGAGTCATCAACGCTGAAATTAGCTGTACGATGCTATTGAACACTGTCAGGACAATTATCGCTCCGACGGCAAAGACTGCCACTTGCCCCGGTTTCGGCAGTCTTTGAAACTTATCCAGAAATTGATTGTAGAAGGTTCCGACGGCCTGATAGCTATCTGAATTTTGTTGTATGAGTGTCGATCGCTCTAGTTTAGCTTTTAGTTCTCCGATCGCCTGCTGCCAATTGAAGTTATTTTGAGGATTCATAAAAAAATTGGGAGTTAGTTTAGCTGTACATCGATCATTTTAGGGCGGTCACATTAATAAGAGTCACATTAGCGTGTTCGGAACCGTTAATTATCCTCTACCGTCAAAGGAGTAGAACCTTCCGCCATTGTGTTCGGATAAATTAAGGATAAAAATGAAGATATGCTATCTGTACGATCGCCCCAGAGTGCGCTTTGGCTCGATCGCAATCCTAGCCCTAGGAATGATTTTAACTGCTGCGGGGGCCCTTCAGAGCCAACCACTACAAATTGCTCCGGGGTTTCGTGAACCGCTGAGCGTTTCAGGAGTCTCCGGCGGCCCGAACAATAGTGGCGACTGCGGTTTTGTCGCCCAAGGGCCAAACCAAGTCATCGAAGTAACCCAGGATTTACCTTACTGGCGAATTGCGCTACAAACTGCGGGAGCTCCAAGTTTGATGATTCAGGGGCCGAGGGGGCGTTTCTGCGTGCTACCGGCGAATGCTGCTGCGGGGAATGTCGAATTTTCCGGCTATGGGGACAAGGGAACTTATGTTATCTTTGTGGGCGATCGGGCTCAAGGTCAACACCCCTACTCTCTGTCCATCACCCAACAGCGAAACTAAAGCCATCAACACCAAGTCCGGTTAAGGAATTATAGTCAAGTTTGTACTAAGGGCGATCGTCCTCAAAGCATAATTTGTCCTCTAACCCACTTACGAAACAATCTCAAAGTTTGACTCGTACCCACCGTTTGGCTTTGTTCGCAATATTGAGAAATCGCTTCAATAATTGGCAGATTTGGAAATGTCGGACTAATTTCTGATGCCACATATTTCCCATTTTCCAGCACATTAATCTGAAGCTGATTATTTTCATAGCGCCAAATTTCCGGTACTCCCAGCGCCTCGTAAGCATCCAGTTGAGTTTTGGAAGTTAGATCGACTTCAATTGCTAAATCAGGCGGCGGATCGATACTTAAGTCGATGCGCTTTTTGCCAATCATTCGAGCATAATTTTGAATGTAAAAACATTCATCAGGCTCAATGCCTTGTAACATACTTTTCCGCTTAAAAGTAGTCGAACCAAACGGTTCAAAATCAATTTCAAGTTCCTCAAACAAAATATTCACTAAATAGCCAATAATCGTTTTAGCTTTCTCGTGTTCTGGTAGCGGCATCCTAATCTCCAAAGTTCCTTGACTGTATGCTATTCTAGAGGCGCGGTGTTCTCCCAATTCTTCTAAAATTGCTTCAAATTCCTGCCAATTGACATTTTGAAACAGCACTCTGTGTCCAGGCGGTACAATGATTTGTCTTAATTGCAGAGCTACCATTTGAATCTCCGATTTATTTAAGTTATAGAGCTAAAAACCTGTTCAACAGTCAGATTAAGTTCCGGGAAAGTAGACGAAATAATCGTATCGCCCTGGAGGAACAGGCTAACCTGATACTCCCCATCAATCAACTGATAAATCGAGATCGTGGGTTGCTTCGGATTACCGATGAAGCGTCGTCCACCCAAAGCAGCATAGTCAACAATCCAGTATTCCGGGATACCCAATCTTTCATACTCAGCCACTTTCACAAGGTAATCATCTTGCCAGTTAGTGCTAACTACTTCCACAACAAGTTTAACAGAACTACCTTTAGAAATAATTGACGATTTTTTCCATAGTGGCTCTAAAATTAAGGATGGTTTGTCTAGGACTATGAGATCCGGCTGGTAGCCCGTCGTCGTTTCTGGAGGTCGGACAAAATAAGTAGATGGTGTTACATAAGGAAGATTAAAACGGTCAATTTCTACATTTATTTTACGAGTCAAAAAACCTGTAACTTCCTCATGGTCGCCGTTTGGATTTATCTCAAATATCACTCCATTGCGTAGCTCAAAGCGTCCTTTCCCATCTGGATACCATTCTAAAAATTTTTCAAATGTTATTGATTCGACTATGGTTTGAATCATTAAAAATTTTCCTTTTATCTAACATCAATATATTAGCTATATATACTACTTGCTGAACAAGTTTGATATCTGACTAAAGTCTTTAATACAAACAATATATCACATATTAATGTCATCAACCCAAAGTGACATCAATTCCCGTTGCACCGGAATAACATAGAGGAGACTGCACGTGCCGTTTCCCTACCCAAAATAACATTATAGGGAAACAGCACGTGCAGTCTCCTAATTTCGGCTACTAATAATTCCGATTGCATCGGCAAAAAGAGTTTCAAATTTAGTCTCTTTGCTAAAAGTTAACGTATTTCAGTAGAGATAATTTTTGGTGGACTAGATCGTTCTTCGCGAGCTTTGTTACGGGTGAAAATACAGATGTAGTTACCTATTTAGTTGAGGATCGTAAATGCTGCATTTGATTAAACAAGAACGTAAACCACATAGAGAGATGTTGTTTACTATCAGGAAATCTGGGGGCATTTGCTTGATTTGCCACGACGAAAGGCAATGCTGTGTCCCTAGCAGGAGTGAGAAAGCAGACCGATCGCCAGTTAAGTAAAACCGCTGCCGCAGATCGGCCAAATCAGATTATGCTATGTACAGAGATATCCGAGCTATCCTATGGTTGGTACTCGAAATACATAAAAATATTAAGTTGAAGTCGTCGGAGCTTTATAATAATGGTTCAATTTCATATTCAAACAGATAGTGATATTCCAGCATCTACCCAACTATTCAATCAAATCAGATTTGCGATCGCCTCGCGACAATTTCCGCCCGGACATCGCTTACCCAGCACCAGACAACTAGCCATGCAGACGGGTTTGCACCGCAACACCATCAGCAAAGTATACCGACAGCTCGAAAATACCGGACTCGTAGAAGCTCAAGCCGGATCGGGGATTTACGTCCGGGCCCAAGGCCACGAAGGCGGCAGCAAACTCAAATCCGCGATCCTTGATGAATATCCCCTTGCCAACAAAGTAGTTCAAGAAAGTCTCGATCACCTTCTGGGACAAGGCTGTACGCTCAACCAAGCCAGGGAATTATTTTTGGCCGAAATTGACTGGCGCCTCCGGTGTAGCGCGCGAGTCATCGTCACAGCCCCAACTGAAGACATTGGCGTAGGCGAGCTGATGGCGAAAGAACTCGAACAAGCTCTGCGTATCCCGATACAGTTAGTAGCGATGGAAGAGTTGGGTACTTTTCTGGATCAAATCTCTTCTGGTACTGTGATCACCAGCCGATATTTTATCGGAGAAGCAGAATCGATTTCGGCACCGCGTTCGGTGCGAGTTATTCCCGTAGACATCTACGACTATGTTCAGGAAATCGAGCTAGTGGGGGGTTTGCCGAAAGACAGTTATTTGGGTTTAGTCAGTCTGAGCCCGGGAATGCTGCGATCGACTGAAGTGATCATCCACAGCATCCGGGGCGAGGATTTGCTGGTGATGACGGCTTTGCTGTCAGATGCCTACAAGATTAACTCGATCGTGCGATCGGCCAGAACAATTTTTTGCGACCAACCGAGTTTTGCTACAGTCAAAGCTGCCATTAACGCTGCCAGAGAGGATATTATTCGTCCCCCTCAACTGGTATGCTGCGAAAATTACATCGGCTCTAAATCGATTAATTTGCTCAAGCGCGAGCTGGGCTTGGGATGACGAAGGAATAAGGAATAAGGAAGAAGGAAGAAGGAAGAAGGAAGAAGCACAAATCAATAAAATTTATTGTTTCCGAAGTTGAAAATGTTCTAACTACCGAGAAGAAGGTTGCTATCTCATGAAACTAGCAAATCCATTGTATTATCCTATTGCTGTATTGTCTGGCGGAATTATTTTATTCGCTGGTGTCCGTTTTTTGAACTTGCCTAGTGCATTAATGTTGCCGATTTCTGCGGCTGTTGCGGTGGCTGGCGCGGCTACTTTCAAGTCTCGCGAACCAGAAGTTTTGAATTTGAATAATCCAGGGTTGGAGAGGGAATTGCAGTCGGTGCGACAGCAGGCTAGAGTGTTAGCAGATAAGGCTATTTCTTTGCAGGTGGAAGCTGGAAAACTGTTGATTGACAGTTTGGATATGGAATTGTTGGTAGCGGTTCAATATAGTTGCGATCGCGCGGCGGAACTTCCTGTTAAGATCGATCGTATGGTGCGGCGTTTGCAGGGAGATGATTCTTTGCTTTCTCCTCAAGAATTGCAACGACAATTAGATGAAGTTCAAGCTAAAATTTCTAGTAGCAGGGGTGTCGCTAAGGAACAGTTAATGGAACTGTCTAAAAGTCTGTCCCGCAATATTCAACTGGCGCGCCAAGGAGAAGATGCTAGACAAGCGCAAACAATTAGTCTTTCGACTGTGATTCAAGATTCAGCGGGTGTGTTGCAGCAGTTGCAAAATAAGTTAAGAACTGCTGATTTAACTAATTATGAACAAACTACAGAATTGCGCGAGTTGAGTGATAGTCTCCGCATATTTCAAGAAAGTGCCGATTTATTAGTTTCTTAAGTCATTAAGCTGTTCTGCATTTAAACTGCACAGTCAAAATTTGATAAAGTTCTTGTGGGG
>ENA-OFCF01000620-OFCF01000620.1-metagenomes-genome-assembly--contig:-NODE-620-length-15254-cov-3.285677_pt1 | contig 15254 bp, 10 predicted proteins | sample MGYA00153387_OFCF01 | MGnify analysis MGYA00153387
CACCCTCTCCCCCGACGCGCCATGACCCGCCCCGCGCAGACCCCCGCCCGCGCCGCCGTGGACGCCGTGATCCACGAGCTCGATCGCCGGCTCGCCACCATCCTCGGCGCCATCCTTCACCACCCGAAGATCCAGCGCCTCGAGTCCCTGTGGCGCGGCCTGCATCGCCTCGTCACGCACACCCGCCCGCACGAAAACATCCGCATCGACCTCCTCGATGTCGCCAAGCAATCCCTGCAAGCCGACTTCCTCCGCGCCGACGACCTCACCCACAGCGGCCTCCACCACCACGTCTACACCCGCGCCTACGCCAGCCACGGCGGTCAACCCTACGGCCTGCTGTGCGCCACCTTCGACTTCGGCCCCGGCCCCGACGACCTCGCCCTCCTGCGCAGCTGCGCCGCCATCGCGAGCCTCGCCCACGCCCCCTTCGTCGCCGACGCCGCCCCCACCCTCCTCGGCCTGCGATCTCTCGCCGAGGTCCCCCGCCTGCGTGACCTCCCCGCCGCCCAGGCCGGCCCCCGCTTCGCCGCCTGGCATGCCTTCCGCGCCACCCCCGAGGCCCGTCACGTCGCCCTGTGCCTCCCCCGCTTCCTCCTGCGCGCCCCCTACGACCCCGACACCGAACCGACCCAGCCGCTGCCGTTTCGCGAGCACATCGACCGCCCCGAGGACCTCCTGTGGGGCCCTGCCAGCCTGCTCGTCGCCATGCGCACCGCCGAGTCCTTCGCCGAGCAGCGCTGGTGCCTCGGCCTCGTCGGCACCCGCACCGGCCCCAGGCTCCTCCCGCTGACCCACCCCATCGCCAACACCGCCACCCTCGAGGTCATCCTCCCGCCTCGCAGCGAGCGCGCCCTCGCCGAGTCCGGCCTGCTCGTCCTCACCGTCGACCGCGCCAGCGGCCGCGCGATCGTGCGCGAAGCCCCGACCCTCCAGCGCAGCCACCACGACGACCTCGGCACCCAGCTCCCCTACGTCCTGCTCGTCGGTCGCCTCGCCCACTATCTCCAGCGCGTGCAACGCGAGCGCGTCGGTCAATGGGACGACCGCAACACTTTGCAGCGTGAGCTCGACCTGTGGCTGCGGCAGTACGTCGCCGACATGGACGACCCGCCCCCCGAGGTCCGCGCCCGCAAACCACTGCGCCGCGCCTCGATCGCGCTCGCCCCCGTCGACGGCCACCCCGGGTGGCACCGCTGCCACCTCACCGTCGTCCCCCATCTCACCCACCTCGGCCGCCCGCTGACCCTCGAGCTCATCGGCCGCCTCGACCTCGGTCCGCGCTAAAACCACCATGCCCGACCATCCCGCCCCGCATCAAAAGCACGACCTCCTCCCCGAGGTCCACTACACCTTCGAGGTCGCCGACCAAGTCGCCGACGTCCACGTCGTCCGCGTCCAGCTGACCGAGGCCCTCTCCGAGACCTACCACCTCACCGTCGACCTGCTCTGCGAGGACTACGAGTTCTCCGCGGACGACCTGCTCGGCGCCGACTGCTGCCTGACGATCGCCCGCGACGAGTCCCCCGCCCGCGAGGTCCGCGGCCTGGTGTTACGCGTGGCGCAGACCGGCCGTCGCGACCGCCGCCAGGCCCTGCGTCTCGAGATCGGCCCCGCCCTCGCCCTCCTGTCCCACCAGGTCGACACCCGCGCCTGGCAGCAGTCCTCCGTCCCGCAGATCGTCCTGGATGTCCTCGAGGACAGGCTCTCCGCGCTCGGCCGCCGCGTCCGCCTCGACCTCGACGCCACCACGTACACCCCCCGCGAGTATTGCGTGCAGTACCGCGAGAGCAACCTCGACTTCGTCCTCCGCCTCCTCCACGACGAGGGCATCGCCTTTCGCTTCGACCACGACAGCCACGCCGACAGCGAGACCCTCGTCCTCTTCGACACCAACACTCGCTGCCCCACCCACGACCCCGTCCCCTTCAATCGCCACGAGGCCGCCCTGTCCGCCGAGGAGTCCATCGAACGCCTCGAGCGCGCCCGCCAGCTCGGCGTCACCGGCGTCACCCAGCGCGACTGGATCGCCCTCATCGCCGGTGAGTCCCCACATATGTACACCCGCTGCGCCCGCGACGACCGCGCCCGCGAGCGCATCGTCTACGACCACGAAGATCGTCGCCTCGAGGCCGACGACGCCGGCACCCGCGCCCGCCGCAAGCTCGACCGCATGACCGTCATGCGCGACGCCTGCACCGGCACCGGCGACGTCGTCGACTTCACCCCTGGCCTGCGCTTCGAGCTCGCAGGTCACCCCGAGGCCGCCCGCGACCGCAGCTACCTGCTGCTCCGCGTCGAGCACCACGGCGCCGTCCCGGACGCCGACCGCCTCGGCGACGACCTCGACGCCCCGCGCTACACCAACACCTTCACCTGCGTCGCCGACGACGTCCCGTTCCGCCCCGAGCTCCCGCAGCACCTGCGTCGCCCTCGCGTCCACGGCCCGCACACCGCGGTCGTCGTCGGTCCCGAGGGCGAGGAGATCCACACCGACGAGCACGGAAGGATCAAGCTCCGCTTCCACTGGGACCGCGACAACCCCGCGGACGACCGCGCCTCATGCTGGGTCCGCGTCGCCCAGACCTGGGCAGGAGCCGGCTGGGGCGCCCTCTTCATCCCCCGCGTCGGCATGGAGGTGCTCGTCGAATTCCTCGACGGCGACCCTGACCGCCCGCTCGTCGTCGGTTGCGTCTACAATTCGCTCAACACCCCCCCTGTCGCCCTCCCCGACGACAAGACCTGCAGCGCCCTGACCTCCGAGTCGAGCCCGGGCGGCGGCCTCGCCAACCAGATCCGCCTCGAGGACGGCCGCGGCCGCGAGTCCCTGACGCTCAAGACCCGCCGCGACCTCCATACCACCGCCGGCCACGACCACACCGCCACCATCGCCCACGACCAGACCACCAAGATCGGCGAGAACCAAACCAACCTCATCGGCGGCAACCAGGTCACCACCGTCCAGGCCCACTGCGACATCACCATCGCCGACGGCGACCTGACGACCACCGTCCTCGCTGGCAAGCAGCTGACCGACATCCACGGCGATCAGAGCAACATCATTCGCGCCGGCAATTATCACCTGGAGGTCGAGTACGGTAATCATCGCACCTGCGCTCATGGCATGGTCCAGTTCGCCTCGACGAACGCAAATATCCACCTCAGGGCCCACGGCTGTCTATATGCCGAGTCCGAGACCGACGAGCTGGTCCTCGACGCGAAGAAAGAGCTTCGCGCGCAATCGACGACCGCCTCGATCAGGCTCAAGGCCGCTACCCACATCAAACTCGTCTCGGACTCCGACGAGATCGCCGCGCGCGCTCACACGGACATCAAGCTCAGCGCCATGACCGGCGACGTGACCGCGACGGCGGCCGGGAGCCTCGTGCTTCACGCCGACGCGGCCGCCCAGCTCACGGCCGACAAGATCACCCTGGAAGCCAGCCAGACCCTCGAACTTCGCGTCGGTAACAGCTCCATCGTCCTCAGCCCCGGCTCCATCGAGATCAAGTCGCCGATGATCACCAGCGCTGCCGTCGGTGAGCACCTGATCTCCGGCGCCCTCATCCGTATCAACTGACCGGGTACACACATGCCACAGGCCCGCCTCCGTGCTCTCCAGCAGATCCTGCGCACGCTCGTGGAGCACCCCGAGCCGCGCGCCCTCGTCGTCGCTTGCACGGACCACGAAATTTTCTACGTCGTTCACCTCCTCGGCCAGCTCGACGAGGAGAGCCCGGCCGATCGCTTCTGCGTCCTCGCCGAACCCTTCACGGACACCGAGGATTACCTGGGCTTTCTGGAGACGGTGGCACGAGAGGCCATCGAGCTGCCCCTCCCTCAAAGTTGCGACCCGACCCTCGACCGTCGACTCCTGACACTCCTCGATCACCTGCTCGCGGATCTCCCTTCGGGTAACCACCACCTGGTGGTGGCGCTCGTCCCCTCCGAGATCCACGATCCACCTGGTTTCTCTGCGCTCGTCGAGACCCTGCTCGCCGCGCCGCTCGACCCTCGCCTTCGCCTCGTGCTGCGCGACGACCCTGCCCACCCGCGACACTTTCACACCGCGGCGCAGTCATCCTCGGAGCAGCTCTTCGCCTATTCATTCGCGCTGCCGCCTGAGCTCCTGCTCGTCGATCTCGCCGCCATCACCCACGACCGCACGCGACCGCCCGACGAACGCGCGCTGGCCCTGATCCAGCTCGCTTGCCAGGACCTCGGCCATGGTCGACACGCCGATGCACTGGCGCGTTGTCGGGCCGTATCTCGGCTGCCGGCCACCGCTGCACTTCAAGCCCTCGCCCTCGCCATCCAGGCCGATGCACTGCGCCGTGAAGGCGACAGTGACGCCGCCCTCTCCGCGGGCGTCGCAGCCCTGCGGCTCGCGGTCGAGACCGACACCCTGCCCGTCGTTCAACACGCCGCGCTCGCCCTCGCGGACCTCACCCGCGAGCTCGGCCGCCTCACCGAGGCCGCCGCGTGCCTCGAACTCGCGGAGCGAGCCGCGCGCTTCAACCCCGAAGTTTCGGCGCATGTGCGGGCTCTACGAGGCGCCCTCACGGAGACCCCATGCTGATCCTCGACCCCCTCTCCGCGCTCATCCCTCCGAACCTGGAACCGCTGATACCGGACGACCTCACGGCCTCACAGGACCACCCGCGCGGGCCAACGCCTGAACTGTCGGACATCTCGCCAGCGATCCGGGCGCTGGCCAGTCGCCTCGTAGGGCCCCTCCTGCCATCCAACACCGACGTCGAGCAGGCGACTCGCGCGCACGAAGATGCGCTCGACAACGCCGTCCGCGAGACCACGGGCGTCCTCGGACTGGCCAAGGTCCCGGTCCAGTCGCTCGAGACCGCATTCGCCTTCGCCACCGCATCGATCGGCGCCGCGTTCGAGCTGCCCGCCGCGAACATCGCGAAGCGATCCGTACATTTCGGGCTGCCACATCTTCACAAGCATCCACCGGCCTGCCCCTACCCGCTCCCCAGCATCGGCTCCCTGTTCCTCGGCGGAACCCAGTCCGTGCTCATCAACAAGCACCCGGCCGCCCGGGCTGGCGACCTCGGCCTCGCCATTACCTGCGGCTCCTTCACCCCCTTTTTCAAGGTCACCACGGGTTCGAGCAAGGTCTTCTTCGGTCCAAACCGTGCCGCGCGCTCTCTCGATCTCACGGAGTTTTGCAAGTCCTCGTCCAAAAAGCCCTCCCCGTCCGACAAGCTCTCCGCTTCCAGCAAGGTTTCCCCGCCCAGCAAGTCCTGGTTCGAGAAGCTCCCTGACCACGACTCGACCGCCAACATCGTCAATGCCGGGGTCAAATCCGTGGCAGGCAGGATCAACGCATCCGCCGTCGGCGCCAGGGCCCACGCCGAATCCCGCCAGGCCATGGCGCAGTCTCTCGCCGCCGAAAGCGAGGGCCACGCTCTCACCGCCGTTGTTCAGGCCAGGCATGCCCTCGTGAGCGCCGCCGTCAAGGCGACCTCGACGCTGGTCGGCCTGGATGGTGCTGTCGGCCTGGTCCTCCCGGGCGCGCTGAGCGTCATGGGTACGAACGTCCTGATCGGAGGCTTCCCCACGCCGCCGACCTTGAAGTACCTCGTCGGACTCAAAAAAGGCCTCTCGGCGAGCACCGCGGGTTTCGCCCTCGCCTTCACGGCCGGCGTCTATTGTTTCAGCCCCATGGAGCGGCGCAAGAACGCCCTCGCCCGCCATCTCAACCATTACACCGGGCACCCCGTCGATGTCGTCACCGGTAACCTCGTCTTCGACGCATGCGACCTCGACCTCCCCGGCGCGCTCCCCCTGCGCCTGACGCGTAGCTACAGCTCGACCTGGAGCGCCCGCGATTCACCACTCGGCCACGGCTGGTCGCACAGCCTCGACGAGGCCGTCTGGATCGAGCCGCGCCACCTCGTCTATCGCGCCGAGGACGGCCGAGAGCTCGAACTTCCGCGCAGCGACGATCCCGAGATATATGTCCCCCTGCATCGCCTCACGCTGCGTCGCACGGGCCCGGATCGGTGGCAGATCGAGGACCACAGCGGCATTCGTCGCGACTTCGCCGCGATCGTCGGCGACCCGCGCACCGGCGTCGCCCGCCTGGTCCAGCGTGTCGACAGAGCCGGTCACTCGCTGCACCTTCGCTATGACGATCGCGCTCGGCTGGTCTCGGCCCGCGCTGACGGTGACCGTGAGATCCGTCTGCATTACGGCGCGAACGATCGCCTGATCCAGATCGACCTTCCGGATCCGGACGGCGACGGCCATCTGCCCCACATCCGCTACGTCCACGATCGGAGCGACTTGGTCGAGGTCCACGATGCCCTCGGTCAAGTCACCCGCTACCGTCACGACCGCCACCGCATCGTCCAGGAGACGTTCCCGAACGGACTCAGCTTCCACTTCGAGTACGACGGCGACACCAGCGACGCCGCTTGCGTGCGAACGTGGGGCGATGGCGGCCTCCTCGACCATCGCCTCATTTACGATCGGGCCCGTCGCGCCACCCTGGTCATCAACGCCTGCAACGAAACTACCACCTACCGCGCCGACCCACGTGGCCTGGTCACCGAGATCACCGACCCGCGTGGCGCCGTCACCCGCTTCGAGTACGACGAACGGCTCCGGCTCACAGCGACCGTCGACGCGCTTGGCCATGTCACCCGTCGCGAGTACGACGCCCGCGGTAACTGCACGCGCACCGTAAATCCCGATGGTACCGCCATGACCACCGAGTACCACCCGACCTTCGATCTCCCGGTGATGCGCGTCGATGGCTCTGGCGGTGTATCGCGATCGACCTACGATACACAGGGCCGTGTCATCCGCCACACCGACCCCCTCGGCCGCAGCACCGTCCACCAGCACGAGTTATCCTCGGGGGCGTGTCACGTCGAGGCGATCGTCCACGCTGACGGCCGCAGCGAGCTGCGAAGCCACGACACCGCCGGTCGACTGCTGCGACATCGTCCTCCAAACGGCTCGTGCCACTCGTACAGGTACGATCGCCGTGGGCGTCTGCGACACCGGAGCGACGGCCACGGCCGCAGCGAGTCCCACGAGTATGACCTCCTCGACCGCCTCACGCGCCATACGCTCCCGAACGGCGAGACCCACCTCTACACCCACGATGCCCGCGGCCGCATCATCCGCGCCTGCGATGACCGCAACGACCTGCGCTGCGGCTACACCGGGCTGGGGTGGCTGGCCTCCTGCGGCGAGGCCAACGCTGCGCCTTGCACCGTCGAGCGCGATCTCGAGGGCCGCGTCACTCGCGTCGCCGGTCCCTCCGGTACCCTGCTTCGCATCGACCGGGACGCAGCCGGCCGGGTCCGCACCACCGTCGATGCTCTGGGCATCGAGCGCCGTTACACGCGCGACCTGCTCGGACACGTCGTGGCGATCCGTCATCCCGGCGGCAAGATGACGCGCTACACCCGCGACGCTGTCGGTCGCATCATCGAGGTCGACCATGGCGATGGTATGCACGACAGCTTCGCTTATCGCGCCGACGGAGCCTTACAGATCGCCACCCGTCGGCACACCGACGATCAAGTCACGACTGTCCGCCGCGAATTCGACGCCGTCGGCCGGGTCACGCGCGAGCACCAGGACAGCCACCAGATCGCCCTCGAATACGACCTGCGCGACCGCCTGACTCGCTTGCGCTCGTCACTGGGCGCCGACCTGCGCTTTGTATACGACGAGCGCGGTCTGACCCGTATCAACGTGCCGCACGAGCCCTGGGCCCTGGCGTTCGAGCGCGACCGCGACGGCCAGGAACAGGCCCGCCACCTGCCCGGCGAGATCCTGAGCTGGTGGCAGTCCGACAGCCTCGGCCGTCCGTCCGCCCATGGCATCGTCGCCAGCCGTCCGCCACAGATCCATCGCCAGCGCCGGTACAGCTGGACCCATGCTCGCCTCGATTGCGTCGAGGAGACCACTCGCCGGCGGCCCAGCACCTCCCCCCCGACACCGTCAAGCGTCACTTTGCGGCATGACACCGAGGGTCGCCGTGTGGCCGCGGACATGTCCGACGGGACACTCTGGAAATACACATGGAATGATGCCGGTGAGCTCAGCGGGGCGGCCACGACCGATATCTCGATCACATACCGTCATGACGCGCTCGGTCGCCGTATCGCTCGCATTCGAGACGGCATCGAGACGCGCTGGCTCTGGCACGGCGACGTCCCGCTGCACAGCTGGGCCGGCCAGTCGGGACACGAACCCACGACCTGGGTGTTCGCGCCGGGTGGCTTTTCGCCGCTGGCTCGCCTCACATCGACGAGCCGCCACGCGTTCGTCGGCGATCATCTCGGGACCCCGCTTCGACGAGCGCGGCCAGCTCGTCTGGGCCGCCGAGTTCGACGAGCGCGGCCAGCCATACCCGGTCCGGGGCGACCCCGCCCTCTGCCCGTTTCGCTTCCCGGGCCAGCTCGCCGACCCGGACACCGGACTCTCCTATAACCGCTTTCGCGAGTATGACCCTGCGACCGGTCGATACCTGAGTCCGGACCCGCTCGGTCTCCTCGGCGGCCTCGACCCCCACGCCTACGTGGACGACCCGCAGACCAGCACGGATGTCTTTGGCCTTTCCACAGATCGACCGACCAGCGTCCAGCCTCACGTCGCAGCCCAGCTCACCCTCGACTTCTCCCTGGCAGACGTCGCGCCGCTGCTGGCCGACGTCATCGTCCGGAAGCTCATCGGGCCCACGGACCGGCAGACGCTCGTGGCCGGGGTGTTTCACACCCCGCACCGCGGCCCCTGCGAGTGACCGGCAGCGCAGCGCAACTGCCACAACGACAAGAGGCCCCACGGAGCAGTTCTTCACGATCGAGATCACCGACGGCCGCGTCGACTCGATCGAGCGCCACTCCGCCAGCGCCATCGACCCCGCCGCCGCGATGACGCCCCCGCTCGAGACGGTCCGCTTCGTCTATCACACGATCAAGTGGATCTACGAGCCGAGCGGCGCGGAGTACGTCGATAACTGGAGCGCGTCGGACGCGGCATGACGCGGCATGACGCGGCATGACGCGGCATGATCCGGCATACGTCGATATGACGCGGGTGTGAGCGGGCCCCACGTGGCGACACGTGGGCCGCGAGGTCGCGGCGCGCCCGGTGGCGTATCCTGCGACCCGCATGTCGCCCGTCCTCGATGCCGCCAGCTCGCCTGCGATCCCTGCCGTTGCCTCGTGGTTGCGTCCGCGCCCGCCGATCACCAGCGGGGCGGAGTACGTCGAGAGCCTGCGCGGTCGGGGCCTGCGCGTGTACTTCATGGGCCAGAAGATCGCCGAGCCGGTCGATCATCCGGTGATCCGGCCGTCGATCAACGCGGTCGCCCGCACCTACGACCTCGCCAACGAGGATCCCGCGCTGGCGACCGCCGTCGTCGCCGCGACCGGGCAGCGGGTCAACCGCTTCCTGCATGTCACGGAGAGCGTCGCCGACGTTGTCGGGCAGAACAAGATGCAGCGGCGCCTCGGCCAGCTGACGGGCACGTGTTTTCAGCGCTGCGTCGGTATGGACGCGATCAACGCGCTGGTGGCGGTGACCTGGTCGATCGACCAGGCGAAGGGCACCGGCTATCACCCGCGCCTGCGGGCCTTCATCGCCGCGATGCAGGCGCAGAACCTGGTGATCGGTGGGGCGATGACCGACCCCAAGGGCGACCGCAGCAAGGGCCCGAGCGAGCAGGACGACCCCGACATGTTCGTCCGCGTGGTCGAGCGCCGCCCCGACGGCGTCGTCATCCGTGGGGCCAAGGCGCACCAGACCGGCTGCATCAACTCGCACTGGATCATGGTGATGCCGACGATGCGACTGACCCCCGCCGACGGCGACTATGCGATCGTATGCGCGGTGCCGGTCGACCACCCGGGCCTGCGCTTCGTGGTCGGGCGTCAATCGTGTGACACGCGCGCGCTCGAGGGCGGCAGCATCGATCAGGGCAACGCAGGCTTTAGCGGGCAAGAGGCGCTGATCCTCATCGATGACGTGTTCGTGCCCAACGCGCTGATCTTCATGAACGGCGAGAGTGGCTTCGCCGCCGAGCTGGTCGAGCGCTTCACCGCGTATCACCGGCGAAGTTATGTATGCAAGACCGGGGTGGGGGACGTGCTGATCGGCGCGGCGGCCCTGATCGCGGATTATAACGGGGTCGCCCAGGTCTCGCATATCCGCGACAAGCTGGTCGAGATGACCCACCTCAACGAGACGATCTACGGGGCCGGCATCGCGTCGTCGTACGAGTCGAAGCCGACCCCCGCGGGCAATTATCAAAACGACGAGCTGCTGGCCAACGTGTGCAAGCACAACGTCACCCGCTTTCCCTACGAGCTGGCGCGCCTGGCCCAGGACCTCGCGGGCGGATTGGTGGCGACGTTGCCGAGCGAGCAGGACTTCGCCGACGAGGAAATCGGCCCGCTGCTGCACCGACTCCTGCGCGGCCGCGCCGGAACCTCGGCCGAGGACCGGGCCAGGGTTCTGCGCCTGATCGAGAACATGACGCTCGGCCGCAACGCGGTCGGCTACCTCACGGAGTCGATGCACGGCGCAGGCTCGCCGCAGGCCCAGCGCATCCAGATCGCCAGGCAGATGCAGCTCGAGGACAAAAAGGGGTTCGCCCGCCGCCTCGCCGGCATCGCGCCGTCCAACGGGTCGGACGGCGGCCCGCCAGCGGGCCAGTGACGCGGCGCGACGCACGAATAAGGTGAGTCGTTTCGCGGGCCTGCTCGCCGCATCGCGGGGCCCGGCGCTTGCTCTGTCGTCGCCGATGCACGAATCCAGCGAGCACGCGGTGCTGACCTGGTCATCGTCTTCTTCGATCCGCTGGATCCAGGGACCCCGAAGCTGGTCCTCATCGTCGAGGTGCAGCGGCGCATCGACCCGTACAAGCTCCTGGTGTGGCCAGCGTATCTGTGGCTGGAGCGCCTGCGCCGGCGCTGTGAGTGTCGCCTGCTGATCCTCGCCCCGGACCCCGACGTCGCCGCCTGGGCCGAGGCTCCGATCACCTGCGGCCCCGGAAACTGCACGCAGGCGCTGGTCCTCGGGCCCGAGCGCGTCCCGTGGATCACGCGCCCCGCGGAGGCCCGCGCCGAGCCGGCCCTGGCCCTCCTGTCCGCCAGGGTCCACGGCCACGAGGTGGGGGGCTTCGCGGTCATCCACGCGGCCCTGGCCGGCGTGGCGGCCTTCGACAACGGGGATGCTCGCATGTACATTGACCTCGCGCTCGGCGGACTCTCGCCGGCGCGTCTACGCCGCTTCCAGGAGGACCTCATGCGTGAACAACAGGCGAGCAAGTTACCCTTCCCCACGCCGCGGGCCGACGCTTTGATCGCTGCGCTGGAGAAGTACGGCGAGGTCAAAGGGATGCGCTTCGGGCTGCTGCGCGTGCTCGGTCGCCGCGAGGTCGCGCTGGAGCCGGAGCAGCTCGAGACCATCATCGAGTGTCGCGACATCAAGCGGCTCGAGCTCTGGCTCGATCGGGCGGTCACCGCGACCACCGCCGCCGAGGTCCTCGGGGACTAAAACGGCTCGGCCGCCCGCCGCAAGCTCAGCCGCCCGCCGCAAGCTCGGCCACCGTGCGCGGCAAGCTCAGCCGCCCGCCGCAAGCTCGGCCATGCGGGCCTCGACGGCGTCCTTGGCGTCCTTGATCCCGATGTGGGGGGCGAAGTCCCGGTAATGATTGATCGCCAGTATCTTGTGATTGGCGCGGATCAGGCGGTCGAGCTCCGGTTGCAGCCCCGGCAGGGCGTGGCCCAGGAGGCTCAATGGTATCGTGGCGACAGCGCCGGCCTGTAGCTCGGCCATGCGGGCCTCGACGAGGTCCTTGGACTCCTTGAGTCCGAGGTTGGTCACGGTCCGGTAATGCTTGATCGCCGCGATCTTCTGGCCGGCGTGGATCAGGCGGTCGAGCTCGGGCTGCAGGTGCGGCGCCGGATCCTCGACGATGTGCGCAGGATGGTCGACCACGCGACCGGCCTGGATCGCCTCGACGGCGTCCTTGGCCTGCTTGAGCCCGACGCCGTACATTTCGCGGTAGCGCTTGATCGCCGTGATCTTCTCGCCGGCACGCAGGGCCGCGTCGAGCTCGGGGTACTTGAAGCGAAAGCCCAACTCCTGGGTGCGTCGGGGCAGCGCCCGTTGCCCGGCGAGCACGGCGACCGCGGACTCGCCGAGGGCGAGGCGCAGGGCGAAGCCCGGGACCCGGAAGATCGTCGGACGATGCACCGCGCGGCCGAGCGCCGTGGTGAAGCCGCGACCGGTGACGATGCCCGGCGCGACGCCGTTGACCGGCCCGCGCAGCGCGGCGTTCGTCAACGCTTGCGTGTAGAGATCGACGAGATCGACGATGTGGATCCACGGGAACCATTGCTCGCCGCTGCCCATCGGCCCACCGAGCCCGAGGCGGAACACCGGCAGCATCTGCGCCAGCACGCCGCCCTCGCGGCCGAGCACGAGGCCGACGCGGACGATGCACACGCGCGTGTCGTGGCCCTCGGCCCGCAGCGCCGCGGCCTCCCAACCGACCGTCAGCTCGGCGAGGAAGCCCTTGGCCGGCGGGCTGTCCTCGTCGACCTCCCTGTCACCAGTGTCGCCGTAGTAGCCGACCGCGGAGGTCGAGACGAGCACCCGCGGGCGCGGCGGCCCGGCCGCGATCGCGTCGACGATCATGTCCGTGATACCGACCCGACTCGCCCACAACGCCTCACGCCGGCGCTCCGTCCACCGCTTGCCGATCACGGGCTCGCCCGCGAGGTTGATGATCGCGTCGGCGTCCGCGATCGCGGTCAGCATCGCGGGAGCGCCGCCGACAGCGTCGACGATGTCGACCTGCGGACCAAGCTGCTCCGCTGCACGCGCCGGTGATCGCACCCACGCACGCACGCTGTGACCCTCGCGCAAGAGCCGGGGTACGAGCGCCTTGCCGACGAAACCCGTCGCTCCCGTGATGAAGATCCGCATGCCGCGTTGCCCTCTTGCCTGGCCAGGTTTATAGTCGCTTTGGTCGGATGATCAAGGATCACCGTCCGATCCGCCGTGTCGCCACTTTACTGGTTCGACACCCCGCCCGCGCATGGACCTGAGCCCGCTGCTGGTCGCCGAGTTGCTGGCGCTGGGCATCGGCGTCGGCTTCCTGGCCGGCCTGCTGGGTGTGGGCGGCGGCATGATCATGGTGCCGGTCATGACCTTCCTGCTCACACAGCGCGGCGTCGAACCGGGTCTGGCGGTGAAGATGGCCATCGCCACCAGCATGGCCACCATCCTATTCACCAGCATCAGCAGCGTGCGCGCGCACAACAAGCTGGGCGCTGTGCGCTGGGACATTGCGCGCGCCATGGCGCCCGGCATCGTCATCGGTGGGCTGGCAGCCGGCGCAGGTGCCTTCGCGCTGCTCAAGGGCCAGGGGCTGGCGCTGGGCTTCGCCGTTTTCATCGGCTACACAGCATTGCAGATGTTTCGCAACCAGCCGCCGCGCGCGGGGCGGCGGATGCCTGGCGCTGTCGGCACCGCCAGCGTCGGTGCCGGCATCGGGTTCATTTCGGGCCTGCTCGGCGCCGGTGGCGCTTTTCTGTCGGTGCCTTTCATGAGCTGGTGCAACGTGCCACCGCGCCATGCCGTGGGCACCAGCGCGGCGTTGGGGTTTCCAATTGCGCTGGCCAGCACTGCCGGCTACGTCATCAGCGGCTGGCGGATCGTGCCTGCGCTGCCGGGTGCATGGGGCTACATCTATCTGCCGGCCTTGGCCATCGTGGCTGCCGCCAGCATGACCCTGGCGCCTGTTGGCGCGCGCGTGGCGCAAGGGATCGACGTCGTGCTGCTCAAGCGCATCTTTGCCGTGATCCTGCTGACTTTGGCAGCCAGCATGCTGCGCCAGGGCCTTGCCTGAAACGCGCGCCGCAAGCGATCAGCTTGATTCGAAGCGGATGGCCGCCAGCGTGAGGTGGTTGCCGCCACGGCGCTTGGCCTCGGCGAGTGCAGATTCACAAGCCGCCAACAGCCCGTCCTGCGTGTTGGCCGTGTGCGGAAAGCTGGCCACGCCCATCGCTACCGTGAAGCCCAATTCCTGGCCTTCCAGCACCACGATCTGGGTCGCGCACTTCCGGCGCAAACCTTCCATGCGCGCATGCGCCGTGGCCAGGCCCACGCCCGACAACAGCACTGCAAAGCGCTGTTCCTCATAGCGACAGGACGCGTCCATTGCGCGCGTGCCGCTGCGCAGCAGGCGGCCCATCGCCTCGAGCACACTCTGCTCACCCGGAGCGCCAAGGGCCAGCACCTTCGGCGCCAGCGCATCGAGTTCGATGAAGACGATCGAGAACTCGCGATGTTCTCGCGTGGAGAGGTCGACTTCGCGGCGCATTTGGTCTTCAAAGTGAGCGCGCCGGTGCAGGCCAGACGCCGGGTCGCGCAGCGCCTGGTCGGCGATCTCGCGACGCAACCGATCGTTGGCGTGCTGCTGCTGTTCGATCTGAGCCAGCGCGCCGTGCAGCTGCAGTTCACGCAGGCGCTCTTCAGCCTTGTCGAGCCAGATCGCCGTCAGCCACCGCGCCTTGCAGTCCGTTGGCGCGGCCAGCACCCGCAACACGGAAAAATCCTGCCGCCTGCCGGCCCATTCGAACTGATGGTCACTCAGCAGCGGCGCACCATGGGCCAGCGCCGTCTGCTCGGCCGCGCGCAATGCAGTGGCCAGTGTGGCGTCAAAAATGTCGGCGTCCGTCAAGCCGGTAACGGCTGTTGCGGCGCGGCCCAAGAATGCGGCCATGGCGTCGCTGACATGCACGTAACGGCCGGAGTCTGCGTCCTTCACCGCCAACAGTCCGCGTTGCTGCTGCACGAAAGCTGGCAAGGCGAGCGCCAGCGCCGCCCCCCAAGCCGGGGCGGCTGGTGTCGATTCGTTGTCGGTGTCGGTGCCGGTGCTCGAGTTCATGGCTGAAAAGGGTGTCTATCGCGCGCCGATCCGGCAACTGGCTTTTGCGCCGGCCATAGCTGCACCAATCTGTTTCGCGCCCTATATTGGTGGGTCTGGACCGGCAGAACAAAACGCCAGCTGATTTGGCCCCTAGATTGACATTTGCAGCGCGGTAAACGCGGGTGCTTGGGTCAGTCTGTTTTGACGCAGGCGACCATAAAGTCCGTACGGTGGCGTGCGGTAGGCCGCGCCAAGTTTGCCGGGCCCACAACTTGCAGCACTGCAGCCAGAGGACAAGTCCAGTATGAGCATTGCCGTTTACCTGAAG
>ENA-OFCF01000623-OFCF01000623.1-metagenomes-genome-assembly--contig:-NODE-623-length-15215-cov-4.506662_pt1 | contig 15215 bp, 13 predicted proteins | sample MGYA00153387_OFCF01 | MGnify analysis MGYA00153387
GGGCTCCACTTTCCGAACGTGACGGTCGTCGGCGTCGTCGCACGCACAGCGCCGAGTTCGATGCCGACGCGATAGCTACGTGCATGCAGCCGGGCATGTCCATGGTGGCGCAGTCGCGTGGCGTAAATGCAAACCTGATGCGACGCTGGGTGCAGGCTGTCGAGCTGGGCGCCGGCGGTGGCCAGGCGCGAGGCCAGGTCCTGTACCCGGGCCAGCACCACTTCACGGCCCGACGCATCTTGCGGCCGGCTGCTGTGGCGCAGGCGACGTGGGAGACTGTGGTCCCGGAGCGCGACGCCGTCATCACCGGCTTCGTGGTGCAGGACGACGGCATCTACTTCACGGAGCGCGGTGCTGGAGCGATCTCGGTGCTGCGACTCGCGCACGGCGCGACCACGGCCACGCGCATTGCGATGCCGGTGACGGGGACCGCGCGCCTGGCGCGTTTCCAGTCGGGTCGCGGCGCCACCTTCTCGGTCGAGTCGTGGGCCACCGTGCCGCACTGGATGCGTGCAGCGGGCAATACCGCGCAGGCCCTTGGTGTCGATGATGGCTACTCTGCGACGGCGGCAGCCGACGTGATCACCGAGCGTGTGCAGGCCCGCTCGAAAGACGGCACGATGGTGCCGGTCTCCGTGGTCTACGGCAAGGCTGCCATGCGGAATGGTCGGCTCGATGGCACGGCACCACTGCTGATAGAGGCGTACGGTGCGTTTGGGGAGACCACTGATCCCGGCCTGGACCCGCTCGTGCGGTTTCTGGTCGAACAGGGTGTCGTGTATGCGTGGGCGCACGTCCGGGGCGGTGGCGAACTGGGTGACGCGTGGCATCAGTCGGCAACGTGCGGGCGGAAGCAGAACAGCGTGGACGACATGATCGGTGCCATTGAGCATCTGATTGCGACGCGTTACACATCGGCCAAACGTGTCACACTGTCAGGTATGTCGTTCGGCGCGATCATCCCGGGATTGCTAGTGTCGCAGCGTCCCGATCTGCTCGGTGCGGTGCTGTACGAGGTCGGCGAACCCGACGAAGTGCGCGGCGCGCACACGAATCCCACAGCGGCTCGCAACATTGCGGAAATCGGCGATATCGAGACGCCGGAAGGCATTCGTCTCCTGATGCGGTTTTCCAGCTACCACCAGGTACCCGACTCGATCGCGCTGCCCGCCGTCATCGTACACTCGGCGTCGGAGGACTACAACTTCACGACCGGCATGCTCGCGGCGAAGTTCGCCGCACGATTGCAGCGGGCGAACAGGTCATCGAAACCCGTGCTGTGGGTTCCGACGGCGGGAGGACACCGACCGCTGTTCGGCGTGTCGCCGCAGTGGGCCGCGACGGCGATCTCGTTCATGCTCTGGCAGAGCGGTGATCCGCGGTATCAGCCGGTCAGGTAGGGCGAGGCGCCGCAGCCCGGCGCACTCGTGGATCTGGTGGATGGCGCCCGGCGCAGACCCTCGCGTACCCTGCGGTGCCGAGCTACGACAGCGCTGTCGGTGATGGCGCCACAGCGGAGCAGGCGCGCTGCCACGACGATTCCATTACAGCGCTAATGCGAGTGCTGTCGGCTAATTCTGCCGTCATTTCAGTGGCACCGAGCGTGAAGGTCGTCGTGGCTGCGGTCGGCATGGGTCCCAGCATTGCCTTTTCCTCGCCGAGGCCCACTGGCAGTGTGCGCTCATGCTCAAGCTGGTGTAATTGAGCCGAGCCACAGGAGGTCTCCCGACGTCGCCGGAGGGGCGTGGTTTGGCGAAAGAGATGGACCGTCCGAGCGCCTGTGTCCAAGGCGATCTCGACACGGTCATACCGACACATCTGCCAGAGCTGCTATCCGTGGAATGTGAAGTTTTCGGAGCAGCTCACCGAGCGTGCGTTCGATGCGCGTCCCGCCGTCGCCGACAAGGATGCGCAGACGCTTGCGCGCGACCTGTTGCAAATGTCGCAGGCAGAGTTCAATGCCGCGTTCGAGAATTCGCCGATGAAACGGGCGGAGCTGCGGGGGCTCACGCGCAACGCCGCCGCGGTGCTCGGCAACGTCGGCAACGTTGATGACATTGACATCCTCGCGCGCACCCTCGACGCTGAGGAAGCGCTCGTATGCGAGCACGCGGCATGAGCTATCGCATCGATTCGTGCCAAACTGCAATCGGTACCAACAGACTTCACCGGACCGCTCATTTCAGACGGCGAGTAAGCACGATCATCCACCTTTTCTTCCGCTACGGCACCCTCGCAGTGCGCTCATGCACTTCCGCCGCGAGGAAGTATCCCAACGCCGGCTCCGCCGGCCGGGTGAGGTTGGCCACGTTGCCGCGCAGACTCGCCGGCGGTATCGAGAACGGCGAGCCGTCCCCGAGCGTCACGTTGTTGAGCGAGAGGTAGTAGCGATACCCCTGTTCGCTGAGCGACATGTGTCGCATGCGCACCGTCTGGCCCGAGCGCAGCACGACGCCCGAGTACGGCTGGTAACCACGCACGAGCGCGCCATTGAAGAAGGCGTCGCGCTCCATCGGGCGGAACCGGAACGCGGTATCAGCCTCCACCAAGCGCCGACCGTCCACGAACTGATCCCAGATGTAGTAGTTCTCCACGCCAGGCGGATCCCGGAAGTCGATCGTCGCCCGGGGACCCGGCTCGCGCGCGACATCCGGTGGCGCAAACAGCCCCGTCCGCTCCGCGAAGTAGAACGAATCGATCGGGGCCACCGGCAGCAGCGAATCACTCCCCTCGTAGTTTTCGTTGTTCCACCGGACGCGGAGCGTGTACCGCTGGTTGAGCACCGGGAAGAGACTGTCGGTCACGTACACCCCAGGCGCGCTTGCCTGCTCACGGAAAAAGGTGATGACGCCCCGACTGTCCGTGACGCGCACCTCTGCACCGCGTGCGGGCGGCGGACCCGCGGTCTCGAAGTACGGAGCGCTGGTGCTCAGGGTGATGAGCTGTCGCCCCAAAGGCGCCCCACGCACCAGCTCGAGCCGCCCGCTCACCACCAGGCGCGTTTCCATCGTGGGCACGGTGATGTCCACGACACGCTCGCAGCCCATCGCCGTCAGCAGCGCGGCTCCCAGTACGATCACACGCTTGGCGCTCTCAGAAAGTGAAGGCATAGCTCAGGCTCGGGATGATACCGAAGATCGACGTCTGGACCGCCTCGGCGGCCAGCGGATTGTCGTTGCGCTGCTGCACCCGCAGCGATTGCGCGTTGAAGCGGTTGTAGGCGTTGATCACACCGAACTGCAGCTCGCCACGCCGGAACTGCCGCGTGAGGCTCAGGTCCAGCCGGTGATAGAGTGGCAGGCGCGATGAGTTGCGATCGCCATACTCCGCCACCAGGAAGCCATCCACCCAGTAACGTGCGCGCGGCAGCGTGGCCGGCAGGCCGGACGCGAGCAGGAAGGTCGAGCCGACGCGCCATTTCGGCTTCCACAACCAGCTCCCCACCAGCGACAGGTTGTGCGTCTTGTCGAAGGGCGACGCGTACCAGCGCCCGCCACTGATCCCGCCATTCGTCGTGCCCGGCGCCGGGAAGCGCTGCTCGGCCCGCGCCAGCGTGTAGCTCGCCCAGCCGGTGAAGCGCCCCTCGGCGCGCCGCGCAAACAGCTCCAGTCCGTACGCACGTCCCTCCCCCTGCACCAGCATCGTCTCCAAGCGCGGATTCAGGAAGACATCCACCCCATTGATGTAGTCCACCACGTTGCGCGCCCGCTTCCAGTACGTCTCGGCCGTGAGCTCCAGACCGCGATACTGTCCCGTCCAGCCGAACGCATACTGGTCCGCCACCTGCGGGCGGATGAACGGACCGGCCGGCTCCCACACATCCAGCGGCGTGGGCGAGTTCGTGTTCGACACGAGCTGCAGGAACTGCTGCGTCCGCGCGTAGCTGGCCTTCAGGCTGTGTTGCGGCGTCAGGGAGAAGCGCACCGTGGCGCGCGGCTCGAAACCATCGTAGAACGCCATGCGCGTGCCGCTCGGCACCCGGCTGCTGTCCACCAGCACGCCCGGCTCGTACCGACCCAGCGCCGGGTTCCAGAGCAGTGGCGCATCATTCGCGTACCGGTACCGCGTCCCCTCGCCCACGCGGGCGAAGTCCGCGTAGCGCAGGCCGGCCTGGAGCCCCAGCCGCGTGCCGACATCCATCTCCCAGTTCACGAATGCGGCGCGGGTGACGCCACGGCGTCGTTCCACCTCGCGCGTCCGGATACTGGAGCCCGCAGTGTCACCGACCGGACTCAGTCGCCCGGGGCGGAAGATGTTCCGCGAGAACTCGCCGCCGACACTGAGCCGCTGGTCGGCCGTCACCTGCCAGGTCTCATCGATCCGCAGGTCCGCGCTCACGATGCCCGCAACCCAGTTCGCCGAGTCGTTCGGCTCCGCGCGGAATCCGAGCTTGTAGTCGTAGTCGCTCCACGTGCCGGAGATCTTCGAGAAAAGCCGCCCCCCGAAGGCCTGATTCCACCGGAGCGCGGTGGCCCGGTTGCCCCACGTGGCGCCGAAGCCGGCGCCTCGGAACGCCAACAAATCCCGGCCCATGAAGCCGGAAGCGATCAGAGCGCCGGTGGTGCCGAGGTTGACCTGCGCCTTGGCATTCAGGTCGTAGAAGTACGCGCGGTTGTCGCGGATGCTCGTGTCGCTCGCCAGCGGCAGGAAGGCATCCGCATACGAGCGTCGTGCGGCCACCAGGTAGGACCCGCGCTTACCTGGCATTGGCCCTTCCAGCAGCAGCTTGCTGGAGAGCAGGCCGATCGACGCCGTGCCCGCGAACTCCTCGCTGTTGCCATCACGCTGTCGGACGTCCACCACCGACGACAGGCGTCCGCCGAAGCGCGGCGGAATGCCGCCCTTGTACAGCGTCACGTTGTCGATCGCGTCGGCATTGAACGTGGAGAGGAAGCCGAAAATGTGTGACGGGTTGTAGATCGTGGACTCATCCAGCAGGATAAGGTTCTGGTCCACGCTGCCGCCCCGCACGGAGAAGGCGGTGGAAGCATCGGACGTCGTCGAGACGCCCGGCAGGAGCGTGAGTGTGCGTAACGGGTCCACCTCACCAAGCACCGGTGGCACCGTCTTCGCAGCGGCCATGCTGAGGCGCACGACGCTCATCTGGGGTGCCGCAGGATCGAGGTCGGCCCGTTCCTCGCGCCTCGCCTGCACCTGCACCGCCTGCAACAGCGTGGCCTGCGTCTTCAAGCGGAGAGTGAGATCCAGACGCCCCTTCACCACGATGGTGGTGTCCAGAGGCGCGTATCCGATCGCGCGCACACGCAACCGATGCGTCCCCACCGGCAGCACGAGAGCGTAGAACCCCTCTTCATTGGTCTGGCGCACCTGCGCGTCGGCATCCACGCGAATGACAGCGCTACGCAGCACCTCGCCCGAGGCGACGCTGCGCACGTACCCGGCCACGCGCTCGCGGCGAGCGCCGGGCAGCGTGTCCGGCGCCTGCGCTGACAACGGCGATACATGCATGAAAAACGATAGGAGCAAAAGCGAGCGTTTCACGAAATCATTGGATTTAGAAGGGTGAATCCATTGTGTTAGCGGGACGGCATGCGACACCAAGGGAAGGCGTGCCTGCAGCAGCGCTTACGCCGCAGCCGCATAAAGAGTCACTACGCGCCGTATCGTGCGGCGCATGTCGGCGAACAACACGGCACAGACGGGATTGCGCGCCACCTGCACTGCGCGAAGGCGGCACTGGAAGCAGATCAGACGGCCGCGCAACCGTTCACCGCTCGCCGTCCACCGTTAGCACCACACTTCCACGCTTCCGGCCACTTTCGACCCGCGCGTGCGCGGCGACGATCTCGTCGAGCGGCAGGCAGCGATCAATCAGCGGCGTGAAGCGTCCTGCTGCCGCCATCGTGACGATGGTGCGGAGGTCGTCCACCCGCTCGGCGACGGGGCCGACGACGGTGCGTTGGTGAGTTGTGAGTCCGACCCATGGCGCGCGGAGCATTTCGGGGAGCGTGGCGAGGACCGCGAGGTGCTTCCCGCGCGGCATGAGCGCGTCGCGCACCCGCGCGTACGGTGCGTTGCCGACGGTGTCCGCGATCAGGTCGTAGCGCATCCCTTCTGCGGCGAAGTCGGTGGTGGTGTAGTCCACCACACGCGCGGCGCCGAGGGACTGTATAAGTGCGGCATTGGCTCCGCTGCAGACCGCGGTGACCTCGGCGCCAGTAGCCACGGCCAGCTGCAGCATCGTCGAGCCGACGGTTCCCGAGGCACCGTTGATCACGATCCGCTGGCCGCTGCGCAGTTCTGCGCGGCGAAAGAAGTCGAGCGCAGTAGTACCACCAAAGGCGAGTGCCGCGGCTGACTCGTACGTCAGGTGCTGCGGCTTCGACACCACCACCCCGTCGGCGGCGACGCAGCAGAACTCTGCATGCGCGCCGAGCCTGGTGCCGGCAGACGCGACCACCGCGTCTCCCACGGCGAAGGTGCGCACCGCGGTACCGACGGCGACCACGTCGCCGGCGAGTTCACTGCCGAGGATCGGCTGACGCGGTGCCGTGAGGCCGACGGCGAGCCGGCTCGTGAAGCCGAAGCCGTAGGGAATGCTGAGGCTGCGCAGCCGCCAGTCGGCCGACGTGACGGTGGTGGCGCGCACGCGGATGAGCAGGTCGTTGGGCCTGGGTACCGGCGTAGGCACGACCGCGAGCGACACCACCTCCGGCGGGCCATACTCCCGGTAGACTGCTGCCCGCATGTAGGCCGGGTGGGTCACGACTTCGGCCTGGATTTGCTCCAGGGGAGCGAGGAGCTCACGCCGAATCGGAAGGCAAAGAGATTGGCGGTGGAGCGCTTGGGGGCGAACACGAGCGACCCGTCGACGTTGTCGGCGATGCCGCCTTTGGTGAGGTATTCGCGCTCTCCATGTCCCTGATAGGCGACGCCGAGGTCGAGCACGATCCGGCGGCTGATGGGGAGCTGCAGGCCGGCGCCGGTGCTCCAGGCGAAGCCGCCGTCGCCGAAGTTTTCGTCGCCCGCGACGAGATCGGGAAGGATCCCGCCACCGATGGTTGAGACAGTGGCGAAGCGACTCGCCCCGACGAGGCCGTGCCCGTAGGCGCGAAGCTTCCCGACCTGGTACGCGAGCTCGGGGCCGACGCCGACGAAGAGGATGCCGTTGACGGTGTTCACGCTCACCTCCACGCGGCAGCCGGGAGTGGTGGCGAGGCAGGTGCGCTTGCTCTCGTTTCCGTAGTTGAGCCAGCCGGCCTGCACGCGGAGCGAGACGATACCGTCGTGGTCGAGGCGGACGCGGAGGTGCGCCTGGGCGCCGCCGGCATTGCTGACGTTCTGCTTGAAGTCGCCGGTGGGGCGTCCCAACTCCGCGGCGAGACCGAAACTCCAGCGGGGGGCGCCCGTGTTGCCGGAGTCGGCGGGGGGCGCCTGCTGGGCGACGAGCGGGGTGGCGACGAGGAGGGCGGAAATCAGGGGACGTATCACGCTATTGGGATCGGAGGGTCTTATGCTTACACTGTACTGTGACAGAACGGCGTAAGTTGCGATTAAGCACGCGTACGTCGCCTTCGGCAGATTTGTTTCTAGAAGTTGATTCCGAAGTGCAGGCCCGGCTGGCCGTAGAAGAATCGAGACCATCGGTCATCGACCTGCTTGAACGCCGGCGGCATCGTGGACTGATAGGGACGATGCGTGATTGCGATCGACGGCTGGAAGAACATCCGATCCTTGAACAGCGTGATGTGATAGCCGACGGAATAGGTGTTGAAGACCTGAAAGCCATCGTCGATCTTGGTCCCGCTTTCATTGACGAAGGTCTGGAAGGCAGGCATCACGTCAGCCTGAACGAACACGCTTCCACACGAACCGTTGATAGTTCAGTGAAACGCCGCGTTCACTGATGTAGCCTGGAAAGCCCTCTCCCTCTGCTTCAAATGACTTGCCATACGGAATGCCGATTGGCCAGGCATATCTCCAGGTCTTGAACTCGAGAGACACGACATCCTTTCGTGTCATGCGATACCCGACGTTCAGATACACCATCTTCGGTGGATTATTGTCGGGCACTGCATTGGCAATCATGAACAGGGTACTGCTGACAAAGTACTTTCGATACGTACTGTCCTGATCGGAGTATTGCGCTTGTACCTGCAGAGCGCCGGCCATCATGAGAACGAAGGAGAGGCAGAACTTTTTCTTGTGCATGTCTCGTATTGTTGAGTGCTACTGCGAGGACAGACTGGCTGGTTGCTGACTCGTTCACTTCAGTGATGGACTGACCCGTCACATTCTCTTGCCTCGCCAATCCCCGGCATTCACCTGCCGTGATGAGCGTGGGTTCATCCGCGGTGCGAGCGGGATGGCGAGGACGCGGGCGGCCACGAGGGACGCATCGCGAATTCCGGCGACGCAGTCCCCGGACTTACTTTGTATGTTGAACCGTACAGTGTAAGGTTGTGCGAGGCAAGGGTCCCGGCGCTTGCCGTATCAGGTCCGTCGCGGTATCTCACCACCATGCCTACAGCCCGACGGTCTCCGCTCACACGGGAGCGCATCCTGCGCGCGGCTGTGCGCCTGGCCGACAAGCAGGGCCTCGACGCGCTGTCGATGCGCCGGCTGGCGACCACGCTGAAGGTCGAGGCGATGTCGCTCTACAATCACGTCGCCAACAAGGACGATGTCCTCGACGGGATGGTGGACTTGATCATTGGCGAGATCACGCCGCCCACTTCCGGCGGCGACTGGAAGACGGCGATGCGCGCGCGCGCGACCTCCGCGCACGCGGTGATGCTGGCGCATCCCTGGGCGCCGATGCTGGTGGTGTCGCGAATCAACGTGGGCCCCAACATGCTGCGCTACATTGACGCGACCCTCGGCACGCTGCGCGAGGCCGGGCTGTCATGGGCCGAGACGGACCGCGCGTGGAACGCCATGGACTGCCACATCTACGGCTTCACGCTGCTGTTGCAGAACTTTCCGGTCGATCCCGAGGAATACGCCTCGGCAGCGGCGAGTTACCTGCCGATGCTCCCCGCCGACACCTACCCGTATATGCACGAGCTTTCGAGGGGCGTGGCCGATGGCTCGCACGACGGAACGCATGACTTTTCGTTCGGACTGGAGTTGATCCTCGACGGATTGGATCGACTGCGGGCGCGGTAAACACCGTCGGCGCATTCGGCATGTCGCCGCCAATTCGCCGAATTCCCGTGGTTTCGTGCGGCAACCACACCAGCAATCCTGATCACACCGTCCATGCCCCGCCCTCCGTCCATGGGTACGGCAGCAAACCAGCGCCGATGACCTCCGGAAATTGTCTCGCCCTCGTGGCTTTTCTTGGGCACGCGCCGAGCGCTTACCTGCTGCATACCGTTGCTGCCACTCATGCTCAGAGAGAAGACCGGCCGCGCGCACACGCGGAGTGGCACCACTCACGGGAACACGTACGCGAGGGACGGGAGCGACAGCAGGCCGGTTGACGCCGTCGTCGCGACCTGCGACCTGACCACCGTGGAGCCGGAATAGATCCGCACCGTGACCGTCTGGCCCGGGGCGCCGAAACTCCCGACCAAGCTGCCGCCGCCGATGCCGACGCCTACGGCTCCCGCCGGGAACGTCATTGACTTCGACCACGGAAGGGACAGGACCTCGGTTACGACGGTTGCGTTCGATTCCGTCGTGTATGCCACCGTCAGGGCGCCGCTGTAGTTGCCCGTGATCTCGTACCTCACGGTGCGTTGGCTGGCCGGCGGCGGACCGCTTGGGCCATCGTTGCCTCCTCCGCATCCGGTCACCGCGAAGGCAAGGGACAGGAACGCAACGATCTCGAAACCAAGGCGAACGACACGAGCCGGCAAGCGGATCATCTGCAATCTCCTTCCACGGTGCCGCTGAGCAGCACGCGCGTGGGTGTGTCTGCGCGACGGGCGTTGGTGCCGGCCATCGGGATGTCGATGGGTGCGCGGCGCGCTGGAGGCAGTCTGACATCTGCCCAAACCGTCGGCAGCGGTCGTGCCACGAGTCGCAGATCCCGTTGCACGAACCGCGGACTGCGCGTGACGGGCGCGATCGCATCGACCGCGCGCGACGACTTGCTGGTTCAGTCGCGAAGGTGCAGTGCGGCCTGGACGGCCGCACGATAGGTGCGTCCAGTCGTGAGCCGGCGCCCCGACGCCAGATGCAGGATGTACTCACCCGATGGACAGGCATCGACTGCGGTGACACATGACAGCTGCACGATCAGCGATCGATGCACGCGCACGAACCGCGCGGGATCGAGCTGCGCCTCGAGTGCCGTCAGTGTCATGCGCACGAGATGGGAACGATCACCGACGACGACGCGCACGTAATTCTCCTCTGCAGCGAACCAGTCGACCGTCTCGACGGGAATGAAGGACGTCCGTGTGCCCGTCTTGACCGTGATGCGCTCCACGCGGCGGCGCGCGACGGGCGCCCGATCAAGGATTGCATGACGCGTCGTGCCGGCCTCCGTGGGACGCAGCAACCGCCGAACACGATCGAGCGCCGCTCCGAGACGCGCGCCATCGTATGGCTTGAGGAGATAGTCCAGCGCCTGCGCCTCGAATGCGGCGATCGCGAAGGTGTCGTATGCCGTCGCGAAGATGGTGGCAGGCATGGCATCGGCGCCGATCGCGGTAACCACGTCGAAACCCGTGCCTTCGGGCATCTGGACGTCGAGAAAGACCAGATCCGGTGCGAGTGCCCGTATCGCGCCGATCGCTTCGGCACCGCTGCGCGCCTCGCCGACGACGACGGTGTCCGGATGTATCTCCAGCATCGCGCGAAGTCCGCGCCGCGCTGGCGGCTCGTCATCGGCCAGCAGGATCCTGATCGGCCGCACCGCTTCCGTCGTCGCTTGCGCGCCACTCCTTGACGGCGCAGTCATGCCACGCGTCCATCGCGGAACGGCAGCGCGAGCTCGACGCGAACGCCGCCCTCCCGCCGCGCGTCGACCGTGACTGCCTGTTTCGCACCATACAAGTGCTGAAGACGCGACCGTGTGTTGCGCAGCCCGACACCGACTGACGGCGCGGTAACCGGTGCCAAACCGATACCATCATCCGTGATCGTCAGGTGCAGGCTTCCATTGCGCCGAACGGCGGCGATCTCGATGGTGCCCAGGCTGCGACGCGGCGCGATGCCGTGGCGAATGGCATTCTCCACCAGCGGCTGCAACACGAGATGCGGCACTCGGGCGTGCAGCGTGTCCTCGCCGATGTCCCAGCGCACGCGCAGCCGATCCTCGAAGCGCACCAGCTCGATGTCGAGATACGCGCGCACGATGTCGAGCTCCTCGGACAGCGTGACTTCCGCACTGCCATCACTCACGAGCACGTGACGCAACAGTGTGCTCAACCCGCCGATCATCCGCGTCGCGACCTCCGGCTCGGTCCGCACGGTGGACGAGATCGTGTTCAATGCGTTGAAGAGGAAGTGCGGCTGCAATTGTGCCTTCAGGAAGAGCAGCTCCGCGCGAGCCAGCTGCTGATCACGCTCCCGCAGGCGCCGCGCGTACGTCAGCGCGTGACCTGCCCCGACGACGAGCAACGAGAGCGAGAAGTTGTTCGCGAGGCTGGTGACGAGGATGTCCGCGAATGGCGGCAGTGTCGTGTACCAGTGAATCCACGGATTCGTGACCGAGACATACACGGCCTTCACGACCACGATGATCATCGCCATGCCGAGGTAGAGCATCGCGGGACCGCGCCACGATTCACGCGTGATGGGCCGTCGCTCCACGAGCCAGAAGGCGCCCACCGTCTGCGGAATCCAGAGCAGGCAGCCCGCGATGGCGACGGCGACTGCTCGCGACATCGACACCGACTCCATGGTGCCGTAAGTGCTGGCGATCGTGATCGCCTCGAAGGACCACCAGACCAGGGCGATGCTTAACCACAGCGTCCACCGGCGAGGCTGGCGCGCTGCACCGCGAAGCGCGGTCGCTGAATCCGGGGACATTTGCATCCCGAAAGCTACATGTCGGATCTGCACTGGATGCGCCGAGTGACGAGCGGTGGTCCTGGTGTGACGAACGGGCGCGCGTGTGGCAGCGAGGGCGGCGGCGATGTGTGCCGGCTACGACACTGCTGATGACACCGTGTCCGCCTCTCGTCACAAACTCCAGCCGCTCCTCTATCCGCACCGCGAGCGGCAGGCTTGTGTAACGCCTGTGAGCGTTCGTCAGGCGCCCGGCACGACGAGCATGCATGACCATTCATCGAGGAAGACGTGCACCGTTATCCGTGGATCTCCCTCACGCGCGCACTCGCGGTCTTGCGTATCACCGTCGCGCTGCTGTTCCTCGCACACGCCGTGATGCGGGTGGCGAACGAATCCGTCGTGCAGTTCGCGCATTTTCTCGGCGAGGCGGGCCTGCCGTTTTCACATGCCGCGGTATGGCTGATCACCGGCTTCGAGATCGTTGGCGGGGCGCTGCTGCTGGCGGCGCGACATGTCCGCCTGCTGAGTGCCGGGTTCATCGTGCTGCTGCTGCTCGGCATTCTCCTTATCCACCGACACTTCGGCTGGTTCGTCGGTGAGCACGGTACCGGCGGGAGCGAGTACAGCGTTGCACTCCTGGCCGCGCTGCTCGTCATCGCTGCCGCTGATGAGTGGAGCACGGTACGGACGTGATGCCTGCGGCGCGGTCGCGTGCGACAAAGACACCGCTCATGTCACCGCCGCCCAGCTCGCGGGCGAGGGTCTACCCGATCCCCAACGTCGTCTGGAGCTGGTCGCGCAGCAGGTCTGGCACAGCGTGCAGTGCGAGGGAACGAGTGCCGCCAAGCGCGATCAGCGCCCGACGTTTCCTAAAACATACGTCACGTGGCAGCGGTCACGTCACCGATGCCCAAAGCGTTTGGCTGCCCGTCGACAGGGCGACCTTGAAACGGTGATACTGACACATCTTTTGGTCCTGCTGTTTCGTGAATGTGAAATTTTCGCAGGAGTTGGCGGAGGATTCGTCGTTCCAAGCGCGGGAGTTCATTGCGGGGACGGATGCGGTGACGCTGGCGACGGATATCCTGGTGCTCAAGTCGAATCGTAAACTCTGTCACCTCAGCAGTGATCGGACTTCAAGTAGATCCACTGTACGCATTGGTGAAAGCGAGCTGGGTGCGTATTTCGGCATCAAAATATTACATGATGATCGTTGGCCAAGTTGGCGATATCGCCTGACGTGACGTCCACCACTTCGTAAGGACCTTCGGCATGGACGTCGGTGCCACCGGCGCGTCCAATGTGTCGCTTCTGTCACGGGTCCTATCGAGGCTGCGATCCAGACAGTCCACGGGGCTCGCCAGCAGGGTTAGGGCACGCCGTTGCGCCCCGGTTCACACTTGCACAATCCATAACCCATTCATATGCTCGACATGCGTCGATTCATCGTCGAATTCAAGACGTATTTGCCATCTGACGCGCCGTGTCTCATTCTCATCCCCTAATCACGGAGTTGCAGCATGCGCACAATTCGCTCGATGGTTGCTTTTTCACTCGTTGCCTTTACAGCAGGCTGTCAGCGTGAGACGGTGGCTGAGCCTCTGGCCTTGAACGTGGGGCTGAACGCTGTCGCCATGCCGTGCTCATTCACGAATTCGGGCACGTCGATGACGCTGAACGGCGACTGCACGACAAGCGCCTCGATTCTTGTGCCCAACGGTTTCACGCTTGACGGCAACGGCTACACCATCACCGGTGTCGATCCTGTCGGCGATCACTTTCGAGGCGCAGTCGTCCGAAACGGCGGCGTAGTTGCGCACATCCGGAACCTCTCCGTCACGGTGAGCGGTCTGGCAGAAGTGTGCGATGCGGGCGGCGATCGTCTTCGGGGTATCATGCTCGACGCAGCGAGTGGCTCGATCATTGGTAATACGGTGAACAACGTGCGACAGGTCGGAAGCGGATGTCAGGAGGGCAACTCGATCGACGTCCGCAATTTCAGTCAGCCGACAACCTTCACGGTTGAAGTGGCGAACAACACGGTGACGAACTGGATGAAGACGGGAATCGTTGCGAATGGCAGGGTATCCGTCAACATGCGCAACAATACCATCGGTGCAAGCGCGAATCAGGCGGTTCTCGCTGCGAACTCGATACAAATCGGGTTTGGTGCGCAGGGTGTCGTCAAGGCCAACCGAGTGTCGGGTAATCAATGGTGTACAGCGGGCACCTTTGCCACTGGCATTCTGGTGTTCGGTGCTGACCCGAACTCACCCACATCTAATCCGCTCACTCTCGATCTGACCATCACACAAAACGTGTTCACGGGAAATGCTGACGTCGGCATCTATACCTATGGAAATGGCATTCTCGTGAACAACAACAAGGTGTTTGATGACGGCAACATAGCGGATTGCAATACGCAGTTCGATTACGGCATATACAACGATTTAGATAATTCGTCCGGCGCGAACACGTTCACCAACAACAAGATCGGCGGTTTCGATACACCGTTCTTCGGTGGAACGATTGGTAGCAACAAGATCAACCCGAACAAGTAGACGAGTATTCATAAACGATTTAATGGGACACTGAAACCGGGATGGGTAATTGACCCGGAGTATGCTTCGTATCGGTCGCGGTCCTTTGCCGCTCGAGCATCGGTGAGCGGGCTTCGGCGCGACCGCCGGCGTGTTACGCGGGCGATGCAACCGGCGGTCCGGGCTGGTGACTGAGGCTCGACGGGGGCGAATGTGATGCCGCGGTGGGACGGCCGCGCACGCCGGGTCCACCGCGACACGGCCCGTGATGGTCGTGCGGCTGCGAGCCTCGCGACCATCGCGTCGCATTCACTCGTCGTGACGACCGTCATCAGCGCCGAGGCCGGTGGGTGCGCGTTTCAGTCCGTTCAACCGCAGTCGCATGCCGCAGCGTCCTCATGGATCGAAGGACGCTGCGGATTTTTTGTTATAGCGGCGCAGGCTACGCGTCCCAGGACTCGAGATCAACGGGACAGTTGCTGGGCATCAGCTCGCCATCGAGGTACGGACGGACCGATCTCCGTCGGTGAGATCGAAATCGCCGGGCCGGAGCACGGCCGTCCCCTCCAAGAGGTGATCCGTGATTTCGCGTGCCCGCGTGCCCGCGTACTTGCGTGCTGCACCGACGTGGCGCGAACGCGCACGTTGACACCAGCAGGCACACCTCCGACGAGCGTACACACGTCGCGCCGACGGCGCCTTGAGCGTGTTGTGAAGTCAGTTGGCACTGGACGCGCACGATCTTCA
>ENA-OFCF01000624-OFCF01000624.1-metagenomes-genome-assembly--contig:-NODE-624-length-15182-cov-3.118596_pt1 | contig 15182 bp, 13 predicted proteins | sample MGYA00153387_OFCF01 | MGnify analysis MGYA00153387
GCGCTCGCCGGCTCGAGCGGCTCGGGTGGTCGGTGGCGCAGGTCTGGTCGGCGGCCGCATTCCTCGATCCGCAGGGCGAAGCGGACGCGATCGAGCGCACGGTCCTCGCTCAGGTGGCCGAACGGGTCAAGCTCGCACCGCCAGCTCCGGCCACCATGCCCGCCCAGGCCAGGATGACCGCGCAGGGTTCGGGCACCGGAGAGCTGCCGCGCGTCGGCGGATCCGAGCAGCCGTCGCTGCCCGTGCCGACGCAACCCCGGCCGCCGGTGGAGCCTGGTTTGCCGATCAGCGCGTACGGGGACGACCAGCTGGACGACCTGCTGACCTGGATCGTGTCCGATGGTGTCGAGCGCGACCACCTGCAGCTCGCGGCCGCCCTGCGGTCCGAGCTGGGGATCGCACGCCGCGGTGCGCGCGTGGACACCGCGATCGCTAGCGCTGTTCGCCGCATCCTGCCGTAGCCCCTGCCCTGGCTGGGCCCTCCCTGCCCTGGTTAGCCCTGCCAACCAAGGTCCACCGGTTGGTGAGGTGTTGCGGTTCGGTGGGGGTCGTTGTGGTTCAGCGGTGCAGGTTCAGCGGTGCAGGGTGGTGCCGTGGTGGTCGGTGAATTGCCAGCCGCCGCCGGGTTTCCAGGTGATCTGGATCCCGTTGTCGTGCACGTAGTCGTGGTGGTGCCAGCACAACAGCACTCCGGATCGGGCGTCGGTATCCCCCTGATCGCGAAACCAGTGCTGGGAATGGTGGCCTTCGCACCTGCGCGGCGGGGCGGTGCACCGCGGGAACTGGCAATGTTTGTCGCGGGCGATGATCGCGCGGCGCGACTGACCGGTGAAGGTGCGTTTGGCGCGGCCGATGTTGATGATCTGCGAGTCGGCGGCGAACATGAACCGGCTGATCTCCGCGTCGCACATCAGCTTGTCCAGCACCACCCGCGGTGCGACCTGCCCGTCCTCGAACACCGCCGGGTTGAGCACCGCCGGACTGAGTCCCGTCCGATTGAGCACGGCCGGGTCGAGTGACGACGGGTCGAGCGGCCCACCGACCGGCGGGGAGTGCAGAAGCAGGGCGGGGTTGATCTGGTGGGCGGTGCCGGCGGTGGTGGCCAGGGTCATCAGGGTGGGGTAGTCGATCAGGACGCTGATGTGCGGGCGCACCGAGGCGCGTTTGCCGGCCCAGGCCATGGTCCAACGTCAACCCGGGCACCTGTGGGTGGTTCAATCACCACAATCAAACCCGCTAGACCAACGCTCTCGCGCGTCGGTGACTCGCGCTGGCGGTGTCCGATGCCCCAGCGCTTGTCGGTGGCCAATGCCAGAGTGGTCGTCATGACCGACAAACTGACCTACCTCGCGGTGCAGTCCGCCGTCGACCCACGCCACTGGCGGTGCGCGGGCGCGGCTTCGAGGTCCCGGCGGACCCGAACGACTGGGACAATCCGCGCATGCCGCACATCAACCTCTGGATGGACATCGAGGACTTCAACGTCGGCTTCGGCGGGCACTTCGCGCGGGTGCCGGACTACCCGATCGGGTTCACGCCGATCGACGAGATGGGCACGCTCGAGCACCTGTACATCGCGGTGCTGGTGCCGGACGCGGTCGACGATCCCTCGCTGCTGACGAATCGGCCCGGCCTGATCCGGGCCGAGCTGCGCACGTACATGCAACCGACGGTGGCCCGGCAGCTCAGCTTCGTGGTGGCCCCGACGATCCAGGGGGAGTAGGTTGGGGGCATGAGCGAGCGCGTGTTCATCCCGGTGCAGGTGGCGGTCGTGACGGTCTCCGACACCCGCACCCTCGAGACCGATCGATCCGGCCAGACGATCGCCGACCTGCTGACGGCGGCCGGCCACGTGGTCCTGCGTCGTGACATCGTCCGCGACAACCGCGAGCAGATCCGTGAGGCCCTGCGGGGTCATATCGCGGATCGCGAGGTCGATGTCATCATCACGACCGGGGGCACCGGTGTGACCCCCAGGGATGTGACACCGGAGGCCCTCGCACCGCTGGTCACCAAGCCGATCCCCGGGTTCGGTGAGCTGTTTCGCTGGATCAGCTTCGCGGAGATCGGGACCTCCACAATTCAGAGCCGGGCCGAGGCGGCGCTGTGTGACACGACCTATGTGTTCCTGTTGCCGGGGTCGACGGGGGCGGTGAAGACGGCGATGGAGAAGATCTTGCTGGCGCAGCTCGATCACCGGCACAGACCGTGTAACTTCGTCGAGCTGCTACCGCGGATCCACGGCGAGCATGAGGACGCCTAGGCCATGCGCTGGCCGGACACGAGATCGTAGATCTGGCCCGGCATCGCGACGCGAAAGCCGGCAGCCTCGACGCGGGTCCGGTTCTGGTCGAGGTTGTCCTCGTGGTGCATCAGCACCATCTTGTGGCGCACACTCGCGGGCAGGGCCTCCAGCTTCTCGAAGAAGCCGTGGACCTGGCCGGGGTAGTCGACGAAGGTGCAGTCGTGGAAGTAGATCGAGGTGCGCGGCTCGAGGCCGATGAGCAGCTCGGGGTCGACGGTACAGTCGCCGCTCCACCAGGCGATGCGCTGAATGCCCCTGTCCTCCTCGACGACGAACTCGAGCGAGCAGGACGGCTTGCCGGGGACGTGGAGGGTCTCGCGGGCGACGATGGCGAGGTCGTCGGAGAGGAAGTGCTCGGCGTGGTGCCAGGTGTTGTTGCGCGGGGGTTCGATGACGACGGCGTCGATGACGTCGAAGTAGTGGGCGAGGGTGCCGGCCTGACAGTTGCCGCGGCCGTCGTTGAGGTAGCGCAGGGACGGCGCGAGGGTCTCCCAGACCTCGGCCCGGACGGCGCTGTGGGCGATGAGCCTGGGCATGGCGCCGCCGAGCGAGCTGGCGAGGTCGGGGCCGCGGGTCTCGTAGAAGCGGATGAAGGCGAAGTCCTCCATGCCGTAGACGTGGTCGCCGTGGACGTGGGTGACGATCTGGCCGGAGATGTCGTGCCAGGCGAAGCCGGCGGCGTGGAGCTGGTCGGGGGCCTGACGTCCGCAGTCGATGAGCCAGCGCTGGCCCGAGGGCAGGGTGACCATGCTACACGTGGTGCCGTAGCGCCGCGAGAACGCTCCGCCAGCGCCGAACAGGCGGAGCGTCATGGTTTGGCTGCGATCAGACACGCGAGCGGTCAGAGGTTGAACGGCCCGGGCAGCGGGCCCGGAGGGGGAATTACAGGGTCCAGGTCGAGCCCTCGGCAGAGTCCTGCAGGGTCACGCCCAGCAAGCCTAGCTCAGCTCGCAGTCGATCGGCTTCTTTCCAGTCTTTTTTGGCCCTCGCGTCCTCCCGCATCCGCAGGAGTCGCTCGACCTCGGCCACGTCGAGGCACAGGCGCGCGGCCTTGCGGTCCCGGCGCTCGCGCAGATACAGCGCAGGGTCCTCCGCGAACAGGCCCAGATACCGCGAAATGGTGCGCATGCTGGCCACGAAGCGGGTGAGGGTCGGGCGGCGATCGGCGATCTCGGCCTTTTTCTTGAACTCGAGGACGCGATTCACCTCGCGCAGCGGCTCGCTCAGGGCGGCGATCGCCGCGGCAGTGTTGAGGTCGTCGCGCAGGGCCGCGACGAACGCCGGCAACATGCCGGTGACCGAGGGCGCGACGGTAGCAACGTTGTTCTGCGGCAGCTCGTCGGCGGTGGCGGCGGGCGTGGCGATCGCCAGGGCGCGCTGGCAGCGGGCCAGCGTGTCGTAGACATAGGCGACGCGCTCGTCGGCCTCCTCGAGGCCGGGGAAGCGGATGTGCGCGCGCACGCGCGCGAGCTCGAGCGGGGCGGCGCAGCTGGGGCAGGCGCTGGCCTGCTGCTGCTCGGGATCGAGGAGATGGCCGCAGCCGGGGCACGGGACCTCGACGTCGAAGTTGATGCCGCTGCGGTAGTGCACGTTGAGCAGGAAGTAACGCAGAGCCTCCGGCAGGTACAGGACCGTGACCTCGCGGATCGTGAAGAAGTTGCCCAGGCTCTTGGACATCTTCTCGCCGGCGAAGTCGATAAAGCCGTTGTGGATCCAATGACGCGCGAAGGTGCCGGGGCCGCAGGCACCCTGCGATTGCGCGATCTCGTTCTCGTGGTGCGGGAAGATGAGGTCGCGGCCACCGCCGTGGATGTCGAAGGTCTCACCGAGGTGGCGCAGACTCATCGCCGAGCACTCGATGTGCCAGCCAGGGCGACCGGGGCCCCAGGGACTGTCCCACTGCGGCTCGCCGGGCTTGGCCGCCTTCCACAGCACGAAGTCCAGCGGGCTCTCCTTGCGCTCGTTGACCTCGACGCGCGCGCCGGCCTGCATGTCGTCGAGGTTGCGCTTGCTGAGCGCGCCGTAGGTCGCGAACCTGGCGACGCGGTAGTACACGTCGCCCTCGGAGGCGTAGGCGAGGTCGGCGGTGAACAGGCGCTCGATGAGGGCGACGATCTCCGGAATGTTGTCGGTGACGCGCGGCTCGATGTCGGGGCGCAGGCAGTGCAGCGCGTCGAGGTCCTGGTGATAGGCCTCGGTGTACTTGGTGGTGACCTCGGCGGGCGTGATGCCCTCGGTCGCCGCGCGCTTGATGATCTTGTCCTCGACGTCGGTGATGTTGCGGACGAACAACACCTCGACCCCCGACGCACGCAGGAATCGCACGAGCACGTCCGGCACGACGGCGGCGCGTGCGTGGCCGATGTGACTCATGTCGTAGACGGTCGGGCCGCACACGTAGAGCTTGCAGCGGCCCGGCTCGAGCAGCTCGAGCGGGCGCTTGGTGGCGCTCAGGGTGTCGTACAGGAAGAGGTGCGGTGCGGGCTCCGTCATGGCGGAGTCGCAGTGTGCCCTATGCCTGCTTACGGCGCCACCAGAGGGCCAGGCTCGTCAGGTTCCAGCCGACGACCGAGAGCACGACGAGCCACAGCACGAAGGTCGGCCACTGGTCTCGGGGCAGCTCGTCGACGAGGACGATGTAGCCATTCGGGTCGACCTTGACCGGCTGCAGGCGACCCGCGGCGCGGACGAGGTCGGCGTCGATCTTCAGGCGTCCATCTTCGAGGGGGCGCGGGACGAGCTTGCCGTCGATGACGGTGTGACCGGGGCTGGTGCCGTCGGTGCCGAGCGGGAAGCTCAGCGCGTCGCCCTCGTGGCGCAGCTCGCCGGCAGGCACGAGGTAGGTCGTGAAGAACGGGACGACGAGGGCGCCGACGCGGGGGTCGGGCTTCTCGCTCGCTGGCGTGGCGACGCCAGCGGCCGCGAGGGTGGCCTGCGCCGCGGCGCGTTGCTCGGCCGGGATGCGGGCAATGAAGGTGTAGAACGCGGCCGAGGACTGGTCCTCGGGTATGTAGTAGGGGACGCCGAGGGCCTGCACGGCGGCCTCGGCGGCGGCGCGCGAGGTGAAGCTGGTGCGACCGAGCTGGATGCGTGCGTCGGGCTGGTCGACGCTGAGGCTCAGTTGCTCGGTGGCGCCGAGCTTGCCAGCGTCGAGGGCGGCGAGGAGCTGCTCGCGGGTGATGTCGCGGGTCTCGACGATGCGCTCGCCGTCGAAGTATTGCTGGATCCACGGGAACATGCGGATGTCGGAGAGGCGACGCATGCGGCCGGTGAAGGTGCCCTCGAACTCGTTGCTGGCCGGCACGTCGGTCTTCGGCAGGGCGGCGTACAGCGAGCCGCCGCCCTCGATGAGGCGCAGGTAGCCGATCGTCTTGCCCATTTTCATCATCGGCCCGCCCCAGGCGGTGGCCGAGAGCAGCGCTTCCATCGTACTCATGCCGACGCGCAGGGTGACGTACTCGTCGACGTGATCGGCGAGGGCGTTCGACTCGCCGAGCCCGGCCTCGACGAGCGCCGAAGCTTCGCCGAGGTCCGTCGGGGTGGTGCCCTGAAGGAAGTAGCGGACGTCCCCGAACATCGTGACGAGGAGGTAGCCGCCGAACAGGGCGACGGCGACGTCGATGAGGGGAGAGCGCCGACGACGCGGCGTGGGGGAGGGAAGTTCGTCCGCTGGTTGCTCTGGTTCGACCACGGTGCCTCGTCTTATCACGGTCCAGACCCAGGACTAATCCGCGGGCCCGAGGTTCCCGTCCTGCGTACGAAACACCCAGATCTCTCGGGTGACCTCGACGTCCTCGGCGTCGCGCGCGGTGACGAGGATCTGGTTGGAGCCCGGCGCGAGCGGGACCTGGGTGGCGAAGGTCATTTGCCGGGCGGCGTCGCCCTGATGCGCAGGGTTGGCCTCGTAGGTGATCTTCTGCTCGACCTGGCCGACGCCGGCCGGCTTGACGGTCACGAGCACGTCGTGGACCCGTAATGGATGCCGCGCGATCCCGCTCACCTCGACGGAGGCCTCCGCGGTGACCTGCTGCGTCGGCTCCAGAGCCAGGACGGGCGGCTGCACGAGCGCGTAGGTGCGGGCCGGCAGCTCGGCGGTACCTTTGCCGGCGACCGGCTGGAGCAAGTCGGCCGGTAGCCAGGCGCGTCGGCCGGGACCGGCCGAGATGGCAGCCCAGCCGCCCGCGAGGCCGAGGATGTCGAGGCGCACGCCGGCCGGGATCTCGCCGATCTGCCGGGCGTTGCCGTGGGCGGCATTGTAGAGGCGCGCGGGCTCGGCGCCGATGCGCTTCTGGGCCAGGGCCGCGGCGAACTGGCCAGTCTGGCCGAAGATCGGGAGCTCGAACTTGTGACGCACGCTCTCGCGGAGCTGGACGTCGGCGACGACGATATCGAAGGAGACAGGCTTGGCCGGGTCGGCCGCCGGACTGACGGTCAGGCCGAAGCTGCCGCGCGCCAGGCCGCCGACGGGGATCGGGCCGAGCTGAACGAAGCCTTCTTCCAGCAGGACCTGGGTGCCGGAGAGGTTGTGGACCAGCGCCCGGGTGTCGGTGGCGGCGCCGGGTCCGGCGTTGCGGGCCTCGAGGGCGATCAGCACCTGCTCGCCGGGCTGGAGGTTGCCGTCCCCGTTGCCGCGCACGGCAAACGCGGCCTCGCCGGGGAACAGGGTCCCGGCTGGGCGTGGTGGTGCCTTGGCGACGAGGGCCGGGTCGTCGACGATCCAGTAGTCGAAGGTCAACTGCGGGCGGGTCAGGCCGACGACATCGAAGCGGACGGTGGCCGTGCCGTCGGGGGTCAGGTCGGGCTCGCCAGCGTGGAGATCGACGCGCAGGGCGTCGGTGAAGCTGCTGTGCCAGCCCATCACTTGCAGGCGGACGTCGCGGGTGACGGTCTCGCCGGGCTCGATGTGGCCGAGCAGGAGTTCGATGCCGTCGAGCTCGTCGCGGAGGCACTCGGTGATCGCGTGGACGCGCTCGACGGGGGTGGCGCCGGCGTTCTTGACGGCGACCTTGAGGGTGAAGGGGGCGCCGGCGCGGATCTCCCCGGTCTCGACGATGCGGGCGCTGAGCTCGAGCGCGGCCAGCTCGTGGAGGTCGACGCGGCCGCTCCAGTCGATCCTGGTGGCACCGATCCCGGTGGCGATCGCGGTGTCCTCGGCGAGCGCGAGGTCGCGGGCGATCGCGGCCAGCTTGGCCTGGCGGGCGCCGACGTTCTCCTCGCCCGCGATGGCCTGGGCGACCTGATGGGCGATGCGGACCTCGGGGTCGCGCAGGGCGGCCGGGCCCTCGCTGGCCTTGCCCGAGACAGGAGCGCTGGCGAAGTAACGCAGCTGCAGGTCGCTGGCGGGCTGCTGCGCCCTGGGCCGCTCGTGCTTGGCGGACGGCAGGTGGGCGACCTGGGCGAACTCGCGGCGGCGATCGAAGCGCTCGCGGTCGTAGTAGTTGGCGACGCCGGGGATGTTGGACAGCTCGACCGGGAACAGGGTCAGGTCGGGCTGGACGCCGACGGTCTGGATCGATCGATCTCCGGCGACCAGGTACTCGGCGACGGTGAGCTTGAGGGCCAGCTCGGCGCCGTAGAGGTTCTCGGGTTTGACGAGCTGGACGGTGCCCTTGCCGAAGCTGGGGCGGCCGATCACGACGCCGCGCCCGAGGTACTTGATCGATCCGCTGACGATCTCCGAGGCGCTCGCGGACTCCTCGTTGATCAGGGCGACGACGGCGGCGCTGGCGGGCAGCTCGAGCTTGGGGTCGGCGGCCTCGAACTCGCGGCCCATGGCGGAGCGGACGATGACGAGCTCGCCGCTGGCGACCATGTCGTCGAGGATCTCGACGGCCTGGGCGAGCAGGCCGCCGGTGTTGTCGCGCAGGTCGAGGACGACGCCGCGCAGGCCCTCGGGCTCGCCGTCGGCTGGCTTCGGGGCCAGGTTCTTCAGGGCGGCGCGGACCTGCTCGCCGCTGTTCTCCTGGAAGGTGCTGAGCTTGAGGTAGGCGATGCGGCCGGGGAGCAGCTCGGAGGTGACGCTCTCGACGCGGATGATCTGGCGGGTGAGGGTGAGGGTGAGGGTCTGTTCGCCGCGGCGGACCTTGACGACGACGGTGGTGTCGACGGGGCCGCGCAGGAGCTGCTGGGCCTCGACGACGCGCAGGTTGACGGTCGACTGCTTGTCGATCTGCATGACGAGGTCGCCGGCACGCAGGCCGCCCTTCTCGGCGGGCGATCCGGGCAGGACGCGGCCGATCCGGATCCTTCGCTCTTCTTCACGGATCTCGGCGCCGATGCCACCGAACTGGCCCTTGGTCTTGACGCCGAGGTCGGTGTGCTCCTCGGGGGTCAGCAGGATCGTGTGCGGGTCGAGGGGGGCGAGCAGGCCGTTGATCGCCGCGTACTCGAGCTTGTGGGTGGCGTCGGTGTCGAGTTTGAGCTCGGCCTGGGTGAAGCCGAGGATGTCCTCGAGGCGGTCGGCGGCCGCGGAGAGGTCGGCGAGGCCGGCGAGCGAGAAGTCCTTGCGCGCGGCGCCGACGGTGACGGTCGCCTGGTCGCCCGTGACGGCGGCGAAGAACTCGGGGGTGTGCAGGCCGAGGTAGGTCAGCGACGAGACGAGCTGCGCGCGGGGGTCGATGCGGGTCTTGTCGAAATACTCGGTCTGGATGATGTACGCGGCCCACACAGTGAGCGGGAAAGTTCGCTGGTCGAGGCCGAGCTGGACGCGCAGGTTGGGCTCGACCTCGGGTGCGGCGCCGGGCTCGGCCTTCGTGGTCTTGCCCCGGGCCGGGACCTCGGAGGGCGGCCCACACGCGGGCTCCAGAACCAAGCATCCCAGACAGAGACTCAGGAGGAGGGGGCGCTTGGTGGCCATGAAGGTGGGAGCATAGCGCCCCGGGGAAGCGACCGCGGAGGTCATGCGTATGCAGGCGGTCGGCGTGGTGGGGCGATTGTGGCCTGTAGGCAAGGTACAGAGGCCGCAAGTCACTAAAAATTGCAGAACGACACCGATTGCATCCTCGCGGGTCGCGCCGGGGACTCAAGTGCTTGAGATCGCGTGGAAGGGGAGTGGCACGGGAACGGCATGTCAAGTTTCCTGCGTGCGTAACGTTTTCATCGCTCTCGCCCTCGTGCTCCCGGCCTGCGTCGATGCACCGATCACGGAGGCACATCTCGCCCCGGACGGCCAGCTGCGCGCCGGTCTCGAGCAGTCGTCGTTCTCGGCCCGGCCGCAGGTGTTCTCGCGGCAGGCGGTGCAGGTGGCGGCGGTGCTGGCGGCCCAGGCCGAGGGTGCGCTCGAGGACGCGGCGGAGTTCACTGCCAGTGCGGGGGCGGTGCACCTCCATCTTCGGGCGGACAGCCTGATGGAGCCGCGGCCGGTGACCTTCGTATGGACGCACGCGGACCGTCGTGAGGTGGAGCAGGGCGTGCTTGCGCCCACGACGACGCTGACGCTGGCGGCCAGCCACCCGATCTCGCCCGACTCCACGGGGCGGTGGGAGGTGGAGGTGTACGCGGCGGATGCGGCGGGGGCGGCGGGTGAACTGCTGTTCCGGCGCGAATTCCTGGTTCTCTAGACGCTCTTGCTTGGTGGCGTCGAGTCGTGCGACGCCCGCGGTTTCGACCGCGGGCGTTTCTTTTTGGTTGTGGCCTGGGGCGATGGTTGCTCGTAGCATTGCGGGCCATGGAACAACGGCAAAGCGCCGGGGGCATGACCCCCGAAGAAGTCGATGTGTTTGCCCGCGGGCTGTACTACCTCGCCAGCGTCGACGACCACGTCGACGAGCGCGAGGTGAAGCTGATCGAGGAGTTCTTGCAGGAGACCGGCTCGGAGCTGACGCTGGAGGACCTCAAGGCCCGGCAGTTTAGCTTTTACGAGGCGGTGCAGGTGCTCGAGGCGACCTACCTGCGGCGCATCTTCGTCAAGGCGGCGATCGCCCTCGTACACAGCGACGGGGTCTACACCGATGCGGAGCGACGGGCGCTCGGCACGGTGGCCGACGTGTTCGGCCTGAGCAACGCGGAGTTCGGCGAGCTCGAGCAGGATGCTCGGCGCGCGAGCCTCCTGCAATGACCTCCTTCACGCACCCCTCGCCACGACAAGAACGGAAGCTGACATGGGTATTCTAGGTTTTATCAAGAGCCAGCTCATCGACATCATCGAGTGGACGGACAACAGCAACTACACGCTGGTGTACAAGTTCCCCGACGAGGACCACGAGGTCAAGAACGGCGCCAAGCTGATCTGCCGCGAGAACCAGGCGGCGATCCTCATCAACGAGGGGCAGCTGGCCGACATCTTCGGGCCGGGCACGCACACGCTGAGCACCCAGAACGTGCCGGTGCTGTCGCGCCTCAAGGGCTGGAAGTACGGCTTTAGCAGCCCGTTCAAGGTCGATGTCTACTTCGTCAACCTCAAGCAGTACATCGACCAGAAGTGGGGCACCGCAAACCCGGTGCTGATCCGGGACCCGGAGTTCGCGGTCGCGGGCCGGCCGGGGCGCGTGCGCATCCGGGCGTTCGGTAGCTACAACTTTCGCATCGCCGACCCGGGCGTGTTCTTCAAAGAGCTGGTCGGCACGCAGGGGATGTACACGACCGACGAGATCGAGGGCTACCTCAAGCGCATGCTGGTCGGCAAGTTCACGCAGGCCGCGGGCAAGTCGGAGATCTCGGTGGCCGACATGGCCGGGCACTACAGCGTGCTCGAGAACGTGGTCAAGGGTGACATCGCCGAGGAATTCAAAAAGCTCGGGCTGCTGCTGACGAGCTTCGTCATCGAGAACATTTCTCTGCCGCCGGAGATCGAGAAGGCGCTCGACGCCGCGGCGGCCCAGTCGGCGCGTGGCGTCGACAACACGATGGCCTGGGAAGGCATGCAGGCGATGCGAGACGCCGCCAGGCAGCCCGGCGGCGGCGGCGGGGTCATGCAGGCCGGCATGGGCATGGGCATGGGCATGGGCATGGGCAACATGATGGGCAACGTCATGGCCGGCGCGATGCCGGGATACCCGCAGCAACAGCAGCAGTACCCGCAGCAGGGGCAGCCGCAGCAGGGGCAGCCGCCGCAGCAGCAGGCTCCCGCGGAGGATAACAGCCTCGAGAGCAAGCTGCGCAAGCTCAAGGGGGCGCTCGACGCCGGGCTGTTGACCGACGAGGAGTACAAGGCCAAGCGCACCAAGCTGCTCGACGCGTTTTGATTGTAAAAGACGCGGTGGTGGAGCGAGAGGCGGTCGGGATTCCGGCCGCCTCGTCGCATTTTCGGGCCGCGATGGGGTCGGCGTGGACCGGGCGTGCGGCGCCTGGCAGGCCACGCGTGTGAGCGTGGCCCCACCGGTACGGGCGCAGGCGACGACCTGGGGCGGTGAGGGCCGTGTCCGAGGGGATGCGCTCACCGTCGTGCTGCGGTCGCGCTCACAGGTGCAGGCGGGTTATAAAAATAGACATGCGGCGGATCTTTTTGGTCGGTACCGACACGGATTGCGGCAAGACGACGGTCGCGTGCGCGTTGCTGCGGGCGTCGCGGGCGCGGGGAGTGCGGGCGCTGCCCTTCAAACCGGCGGCGAGCGGGGCCGAGGGGGCGCAGGCGGATCCAGAGCGGCTCGTGGAGGCGGCCGGGATCGCGGGGCTGACGGTGGCGGAGATCTGTCCGCTGCGCTACGCCGAGCCGGTCGCGCCGGGGCTCGCCGAGCCTGGCGATGGGGACATGTCCGTGTGGACAGGTTTGCAATGGCGCCCGGGGACGCGGTCGTCGGCGGTGCTCGGGGTACTGGCGGCGCTCGAGGCCGCGGAGGGGCGATACGCCCCGGCGCTGACGATCGTGGAGGGGGCCGGGGGTCTGTGGGTGCCGATGCCGGGCGGTACGTGGCAGCCGGCGTGGATCTCCGGGCTCGCGGCGACGCCGGTGGTGGTCGGTCGGCTCGGGCTCGGGACGATCAATCATTGTCTGCTGACGATCACGGCGCTGCGTGAGCTGGGTCTGGCACCTTTGGGGTTCATTTTGACGCAAAACGTGACCGGCAACGACCCCTCGCAGCGGCACAACGAGCGGGTGATCGCCGCGGCGAGCGGGCTGCCGTGCCTCGGTGTGCTGGCCTTCGGGACAGGTCCCGAGGAGCACGGCTGGGTGCGGCCCGAGGCGTGGTCGCTGCTCGAGTGATCACCCCCATCACCCGATCATGCGCGCTGCGGGACGGCGTGCGCGTGCGGGGTGGCCTCGGATGCGGCGGAGGGGCGGGCGTTGGGGTCGAGCACGCCGCGGAAGCTGTCGCGGTAGGCCCAGCCGAGGAAGGCGGTCAGGGCGGTGAGGACGATCGACATGCCGGACTCGCCGGGGGTGAGCACGAGGTGGAAGGCGAGGATGTTGACGACGACCGGGGCGAGCAGGACCAGCGCGAGCGGGACGAAGCGACCGACGAGCAGCAGGGCGCCGGCGACGACCTCGGTGACCATGATCAGCGGGAGCATGTAGCCCGTGGCCACCAGGGCGCCCAGGAAGGCGCCCGGGCGCTCGGCGAGCGGGGGCATCGGCAGGAAGTGGAAGAAGCCGTTGAGGCCGAACACGAAGAAGACGAGGCCGAGGAGGATGCGGGCGACGGGGGCGATGCGAGCCATACCTGGCATGGTGCGTCGTTGTGCCGCAGCGAACAAGGATGCTAGTTTGAGACGAGATGTTGCACCCAGCGGAACAGTCCGAGGCGCCGGAGATCGAGGAGGTGATGGCGTTCTTGCGGGTCGCGGAGACCGGATCGTTCACCGCGGCAGGCACGCGGCTGGGGATCCCCAAGTCGACGGTCAGTCGTCGGGTCGCGCGGCTCGAGGACAAGCTCGGCGTGCAGCTGTTGCACCGAACTACGCGTAGCCTGGCGTTGACGGAGGCCGGGGCGCTGTACAACGAGCGGGCCGGGCGGGCCCTGGCGAGCCTCGACGAGGCGACGCTCGCCGCCCGCGAGGGGCGTGAGACGGCCCGCGGTCACCTGCGCGTCACGGCGGCCCATGACATCGGCGCGGGCTCGCTGGCGGACATCGTCGCCGCGTTCACGCGGGCGTACCCGGAGGTGACGGTCGAGGTGGTGTTGACTGACCGCACGCTCGACCTGGTCGCCGAGGGGCTGGACCTCGGGTTGCGTGGTGCAGCGGCGCTGCCCGACTCGTCGCTGGTGGCGCGCAAGCTGGCGAGCCTGAAGTTCCAGCTGGTGGCGAGCCCGGGGTACGTGCAGGCGCATGGATCGCCGGGGACGCCGGCCGAGCTCGGTGACCACGAGCTGGCGTTGTTGCGGGCGACGGGGGGTCGGGGGAAATTGCAGCTGGTCGGGCTCGACGGCGCGACGCAGGAGCTCAGCGTGCGCGCGGCGGTCAGCTCGAACGGCTTCGGGTTCCTGCGCTCGGTGGCGCTCGCGGGCGGCTACATTGCGATCTTGCCGGACATGCACGCGGCGCCGGAGCTGCGCATGGGTCGGCTGGTGCGGGTGCTGCCGGACTATACGGTCGGCGACGGCAACGTGTATCTGGTGCATCCGGCGGCCAAGGTGTTGCCGGCGAAGGCGCGGGTGTTCCGTGACTTCTTGCTGGCAAACATCGAGCTGTTCACGCAGGGGGCCGAGTGCATGGAGGCGAAGGCCCAGCAGGCGCGTGCGACGGCGGCCGCTGGACGTGGCGAGCGCCGTCCGACGCGTCCGGCGTGAACTCGGGTGCTCGCGACGCGCCAGCGCCAGCGCCAGCGCCAGCGCCAGCGCTGGCGCGTCGCGCGGACGATCATTTCGGGTCGGCGCAGAAGCCCCATGAGCAGCGGTTGCTCTGGCATTGCGCTTTGTCGATGCAGCCCTGGCCCTTCGACTTGAGGGCCTTGCAGGTGCGCTTGCCCGAGATCGGGTCGCCGCAATACTGACTGTTGCTGCAGTCGGCGCTCGACTTGCATTCATTGGCGTCGGCGCAAGAGGCCCACGAGCAGCGGTTGGTGGCGCACTGTGTGTCGTTGGTGCAGCCCTGGCCGTGGGTCTTGAGGGCCTTGCAGCTGCGCTTGCCCGAGACCGGATCGCCGCAATACTGCGCGCTGGTGCAGTCGGACTCGGCCATGCACTCGTCGGCATCGGCGCAAGAGGCCCACGAGCAGCGGTCGCTGGAGCACTGACGCTTGTCGATGCAGGTCTCGCCGTGGGCCTTCTTCGGCTGGCAGGTGTTCTTGGCGAGGTCGAGGACGCCAGCGGTGCACCACTCGGTCTTGGCGCAGTTGGAGTCCTGGCTGCACTTCACGCCGGTGTCGAGGCTATTCGGAAAGGTCTGCCGCGGGATCTGCTTGCCGACCGTCTTCTTGGCCTCGGCCCGCTCCCACATCTGGATGAACGCCTCCGGTCCGTCGTTCTTGAGCTTGCTCAGATACTTGTCGGCCAGCCCGACCGTGGCGAGCTCCTTGTGCCAGCCCTTCATCATGCCGATGTGTGACAGGCCCTCGGCGATCTCGGAGCCGTAGCGGTGGATCGGGTCGGCTCCGCGGGCCATGCCACAATTGTGCATCGTCCGCGAATGCACGCCCTGGGTGACGGTCGCGTAGTCGAGTGAGTAACCGACGTTGAGCCCCCTGTCGATCAGGTAAGCGAGCAGCTTGGCCGTCTCGGTGCTGGTCTGCGCGCAGTCGTCGGTGACGCCGGAGGCCGGGTAATTTTTGGCGTCGATCGGGCCGAGCCGCACACCGAAGAAGCCGCCGGTATTTTTCACGATGTCGAGCTCGCTGTCGTCGAAGTCGTACTCGTGCGGGAACGGCGTGTCGACCGAGCCCTTGTTGCCGACCAGCATGCTGTTGGGGCTGTTGTGCAGGGCGTTGAGCGGGTAGCCGCCGAAGTCCTTGGTGGCGATCGTATTGATCTCGATGCGAGTCTTGCTCGATGTGTGATCGATG
>ENA-OFCF01000626-OFCF01000626.1-metagenomes-genome-assembly--contig:-NODE-626-length-15163-cov-4.431957_pt1 | contig 15163 bp, 16 predicted proteins | sample MGYA00153387_OFCF01 | MGnify analysis MGYA00153387
CACGCCATAGCTGCGTGCCAAGTGCAGCAGTTGCTTGGCCAGGCGCGCGCGTAGCGGCAGGGTGTTCAGGTCTTCGACCAAGCCGAACAGTTGGCGTATGCGGCGTGCGTGCAGGCGCAGCATGGCTTCGTACAGTTCGGCGTGGGTAGCCAGGATTTTTTTGAAATCGGCTTTGGCCACACACAAGATAGTGGTTTCTCCGTGCGCGTAGGCATCGTGCGTGCGCCGATCGCCGTCGAATATTGCCACGTCGCCAAACCAGATGCCCGGCTCCACATAAGTCAGTGTGATCTGCTTGCCTGATATGGATGTGGAGCTGACACGCACCGCACCTTTGGCGCAGGCTATCCAGTCTTCGGGCGGGTCGCCCCGGGCGGCAATCAGTTCGCCGTCTCGAAATCGTTTGACGTAAGCGCATCGGAGTATGTCGTGCCTAAGCGACGGGGAGAGGCTTGAAAACCAGCGGCCACTGTTGATGGCTTCGCGTTCTTCGATGGTAAGGATGGGGTCGTCCATGGCTTGTCTTTTGGGTGACTGGAGAAGCGTTCATTGTCGCTTGTGAGACGGGTTTGCCTGGCTGGCAGTGTCGCCAGCGTGTCGGCTTGGCCTGCGCGAATTTACCGAAAGTGCGGCGTGCGTTTGGCTAGAAAGGCGTCGATGCCTTCGCCGCCATTGGTGTGGTGCAGGTTGCGTACAAAGTGGTCGCGCTCTTGATGCAGCTGCTGGCTCAAGTTGTTGGTGGGTGCGTCATTGAGCAGCTCTTTGATGCTGGCCAGTGCGTTGGGCGCTCGGGCATTGAGCCGCTCTGCCAAACTCAGCGCTTCAGTCAGGGCGCTGCCGCTGCTGCAAACGCGGTTCACCAAACCAAAATCATTCAGACGCTGCGCACTGATGCGTTCCCCGCACATCAGCAGTTCGTTGGCCAGCTGGCGGGGCAGGGCGCGGCCAAGCGCCCAACTGCCACCACCATCAGGCGACAAGCCAACGGTGCTGTATGACATGACGAACACGGCGTTGCTAGAGGCCACGCAAAAGTCACATGCCAGCACCAGTGAAAACCCGGCTCCAGCGGCTGCGCCTTCAACTGCTGCGATGATGGGCTTGGGGTAGGTGCGAATGGAGTCAATCCAGTTGTGCAGGCCATCAATGCTTTGGGCTTGCACTTCTTTGGGCTGTTGGCGGTTGGCCAGCAGGCGCTGCAAATTGCCGCCTGCACAAAACGCTGAACCTTCACCCGTGATGATGACGCTGCGTATTTCAGAATTCGTTTCAGCAGCATTCAGAGCTTCAACGCCTGCGGCGTAGATCTCGGGACTCAAAGCGTTTTTAAACTCAGGATTACTGATGGTGAGGATCAGCGTTTGGCCTTCGCTGGTGCTCTTTAATGAACTTGGCATGCTTAGCTTTCCTCGTGCATCAAACTAAGTCCGATAGCACCGCGGCGGCGCAGCCACGGCGAAGGGCGGTAGCGCTGGTCGCCATACACGGTTTGCATGTTGAACAGCACTTCAAGAATATTCGTTGGGCCATATCGGTCGCCCATCGCCAAGGGACCCAGCGGGTAGCCCAGGCCAAGCGTGACAGCAGTTTCCAAATCTTTCGGGCTGCAAATGCTTTGCTGGCAAATGTCGCTGGCAATGTTGACGATGGTGGCCACGACACGCTGGGTAACAAAGCCGCCACTGTCGCGGATCACGCTGACGGCCTTGCCATCGCTTGCAAACAGGGCGTGGGCAGCATCTCGCATGTCTGTGCGGGTGGCTGGGTTGGTGGCCAGCACCCGGCGCTTGGTGGCCGCGTCGTCTATCAGCATGTCAATACCGATGGTGCGGGCGGGGTCCAGCCGCTCGACCACGGCGACGGTGGTGATGTCAAAACCCAGTGGTGCGACCAGCATCAGCGCCTGGGGGGATGCGGAAGCACCGGTTTCGATCTTTGCGCCCAAGGTTTTGAGCAGTTGCAATAGTTCTGAGCGGCGTGATGCGCGTGGCGATACCCAGATGGGTGGTATGTCTGCCATTGCAGGTGCAGGTGCTTCAGGCGTAACTTGCACCACGCCGCCTTCGTATTTGTAAAAGCCTTCACCCGTTTTGCGACCCAACATACCACCTGCCAGACGCTGTGCAGTGATGACGCTGGGGCGGTAGCGGGCTTCTTCATAGTATTGGTGGTAGACCGATTCCATGACTGGGTGCGACACGTCCAGTGCCGTCAAATCCATCAGCTCAAATGGCCCCAGTTTGAAGCCTGCCTGGTCCCGCAAAATACGGTCAATCGTGGCAAAGTCTGCAATGCCTTCGCTGACGATGCGCAAAGCCTCTGTACCGTAACCACGGCCTGCATGGTTGACGATAAAACCGGGTGTGTCTTGCGCCAGCACGGCGGTGTGGCCCATTTGCTTGGCGTAGGCGCTGAGTTGCTGGCAAACGGCGGCGTCTGTCTTCAGTCCGGCAATCACTTCGACCACTTTCATGAGTGGCACGGGGTTGAAGAAGTGGTAACCCGCAAAACGCTGCGGGGTTTTAAGCTTGGCAGCAATCGCCGTGACGGACAGGGACGAGGTGTTGCTGACCAGGATCGCCCTGGATGAAACCACATTTTCCAGCTCGGTAAACAGGGCTTGTTTGACATCCAACCGCTCGATAACGGCTTCGACCACCAAGTCGCAGTCGGCCAATTCAAACAGCGTATGGACGGTTAAAACGCGGTTTTTATGGGCATCAGCGGTGGCTGTGTCCAGCCTGTTTTTGGTGACCAGCTTGTCCCATTGAGCTGCCAATTCAGCCTTGGCCTTTTGGCTGGCATCTGGCTGCATGTCGTAAAGTTTGACGGTGCTGCCAGCTTGTGCGGCGATTTGCGCAATGCCACGCCCCATGGCCCCTGTGCCCACAATGCCAACAGTTTGATAAATAGGTTTCATGAACACAGATTATTACGCAGGCTGCAAACTGCCCGACTATGCGAAAATCGTATCTAACTGTATCTATCATGTCGTTGTGAAAAAGAGTTTTATCGTTCTGTCGGGTTTGTTGTTGCTGTCTTCTGCCAGCAGCATGGCGATGTCGCTTGGGCGACACAGTGGCGCCACGCTCATTGGCAGGCCGTTGGATATTTCTGTCCAGGCCGTGCTGGAGCCTCAAGAAGATGTTGGCAGCCTGTGCCTGGAGGCAGATGTTTTTTATGCCGATAACAAGATCGACAAATCCCGCGTTCGTGTCACGCTTGAAAAATCGGCATCCGTAACGCCGCAGGCGCTGATTCGTATCCGTTCGACGGCCCTGGTTGATGAGCCCGTCGTGACGATTTATTTGCGGGCGGGTTGCCAGCTAAAAACCGAACGACGCTACGTGAGTTTGGCTGAGCTGGTATCTGAAACCTTACCAGACAGAAGTATGCCAGCGCCTATGCCATCGGCAGCGCCTGTCAGGTCTGCTGTCATTCGGCCCTTGAATGCGGCAACTTCGACTGTGGAGGCGGCAGCACCTGGCACCGCCAAGCCTGTCAAACGCAGTCGCTCGCGTGCATCAGCGGTGGCAGCGCCGATGGAAGCTGGCAGCGCAACGTCTGTTGATGCTGTGCCTGTTTCGCCAGCTAAAGAACAGGCTCAAACACCCAAGACAAAACAGCCGCGCACGCCTCTCGCTGCCAATGACAGCAAGTCGGCTACTCCCGCAAAAGCACGTCTGAAGCTGGAGCCGCTGGACTTGATGATTGAGCGTGACCCGCAACTGAAACCTTCGGCTGAATTGCTGTCGATACCAGCGGCTAACCCGCAAGAGCGTGCTGCGGCCAGTGCCTTGTGGCGGGCGCTGTCGGCGCAGCCGCAAGACATTCTTCGAGATACTGAAAAACTGGAAACGCTCGAGAAATCGGTACGCAGCTTGCAGGCGCAAGGCCAAAAAACCCTGCTGTCTATCGATGATCTCAATGTCAAGCTTCAACAGGCGCAGTCAGATCGCTATGCGAATGCGCTGGTCTATGCACTGCTCGCTTTGTTGCTGGCGGCAATGGCTGGTCTTGCCTACCTGCTTCGGCATCGATTGTTCGGTCGACGTGCTGAATCAGGTGACAAGCCCTGGTGGCGCAAAAATGATGTCTATGAAAGTCACCACGAAGCATGGATTGACAGCTCGCCACCACATGATTCCTACGACCTGGGCGCTGGCCGAAGCAGTCCATTGGCCAAGTCAAAACGTCTTGACGTCAATGTTGACTTTGACATCGATCCGGCCGTTTTGAAGCCAGTGGGTATCAGGCCAGCGGCTACGCCGAATTTTGCTGATTCAGTACCTTTTGAGCATAAAGACAAATCTGGCTTTGGATCGAGCATGATGCATCCAACCCGAACCGCAAAGGCCGAGGAGTTATTTGATGTGCAGCAGCAAGCTGATTTTTTCTTGTCGATTGGTCAGCATGAGCAAGCGATTGAGCTTTTGCGCAGTCACATTTCTGAAAACCATGAAACCAGCGCACTGGTTTATCTTGATCTTTTCAACCTGTACCACGAGCTCAAGCGACCCGCTGAATATGAGAGCTTGCGGCTGACTTTCATTCGGCGCTTCAACGCTCAAATTCCAGCTTTCGGGTTGTACACAAACAAGAACTTAGGGCTTGAGGCTTACCAGCTCGCGCTGTCGCGGATTGAAGCGTTGTGGCCTTCCCCCAAAGTGCTTGACATCATTGAGGAATCACTTTTCAGGCGACCCGACACCGACGCTGAAGCTTTCAACCTTGAGGCGTATCGTGAGCTGTTGCTGTTGTATTCGGTTGCCAAAGAAATCATCAGCCCAGAGTCCCAGGCTCTGATTGCCCCAAAGTTTGACTTGCCTGACCGACCCGATGACAGCGGCCACTCTAGGCCGATGACTTTTAAGTCCACAGCCATCCAGCCGTTATCGGCTAATTTGGCCGCAAACCAGCAGGCCGTTGGGCAAAACGAGCTGACGCAGACTTTGGCCGTATCAACCATTCCGCCTGCGTCGCAGCGACTAGGTTTGGACATCAACTTAAATGACCTCCCAACGCTGGATGACCAAGCTGTTTCAAACATGGCGTCTGATGCCCGGTTTCTTGCTGGGTTTGATCCTGTCGCTCCGCCGACTCTTGACTCTGCACCCATACCGCCGGCCAAAGTTGCAACGGATGCTGATAACCTGATTGATTTCGAGATATTTGACGTGCCGCAGGCAGCATCAGAAAAAGCCAAACTGCCTGAGGTTTGAGTCTTTTAAAGCGTCAACGCCGCACCTGCAGTGCGCCAGGGTTGACGATGTTGGTTGGCGTGCCCTTGATGAAATTGATCACATTGTCAAACGCTGCGTTGAAATACATTTGATAACTGTCTAGCTCAACATAGCCGATGTGCGGTGTGCAAATGCAATTCTCCAGCCTCAGAAGAGCGTGACCTTGCAAGATCGGCTCTGACTCAAACACATCCACAGCGGCCAGCCCTGGCCGCCCCCGATTGAGCGCCGATAGCAGGGCTTCTGGCTCAATCAATTCAGCGCGTGAGGTATTGACCAACAGCGCGGTTGGTTTCATGCGGGAAAGATCATCCAGGTTCACAATGCCGCGCGTTTCTTCTACCAAACGCAGGTGCAAGCTCAATACATCGCTTTGCTCAAACAGCTCTGCTTTGCTGTTGGTTACTTCCAGGCCGTCCTGCATTGCTCGTTGTCTGGACTCTTCACGCCCCCAAACGAGAACACGCATACCAAAAGCCTGACCGTAACCTGCCAGAATTTTGCCGATTTTGCCGTAGCTCCAGATACCCAGTGTTTTGCCATTGAGCACTGTACCCAAACCGAAGTTGGCAGGCATTGAAGCCGATTTCAGACCCGCTTGCTGCCAGGCACCGTGTTTGAGGTGAGCCACGTAATGTGGAATGCGCCGTGCGGCGGCCATGATCAATGCCCATGTCAGTTCAGCAGGTGCAATAGGTGAGCCCACACCCTCAGCAACCACCACGCCCCGTTCAGTACAGGCACCCACGTCAATGTGCGCACCGACGCGGCCAGTTTGCGCAATCATTTTGAGTTTTGGCAGCTTTTCAATCAATTGCCTGTTGATGTGTGTTCGCTCACGGATCAGCACAATCACATCAGCGTCTTTGAGCCTGACGGAGAGCTGGCCGATACCTTTGACGGTGTTGGTGTAGACCTTGGCTGGGTAGGCGTCTAGCTTGGCGGCGCAATTTAGTTTTCTTACCGCATCCTGGTAGTCATCAAGAATCACAATATTCATAACAATATTGTGCCTGCAAGTTTTCAGCTTTTACAAAATCAAGTCAACCGATTCAATTGCATACATAAGCTTTGGCAGGACGCGATATGAATTTGACGCTATCCAGCCATGCGGTCAAGCTCGGCGCATACGTCTGACATGCGGCCTGAAATGACCAATCGTCCTGCACATGAGCGGTTTGCGCCGGGTTCAAACTGGCGGACAATTTTCAAACGCTGCACTGGCGCTAGAGCTACGCTTTTTCGCACGGGCCTTGCTTCAGTGAGCCTGAGCGTTTTGTACGGCTGCGCTGGGGCTCGGTAAGCCATGGCCGGGCTGAAGCCGGGGCGGCTAGAGGCCGACGCAGACTGTGCGGGTACAAAGAAAGCAGCAAGCGCCTGAATCGGCGCCAGCAGCATTGACAGCCCTGTGCTGCGACCAAAAAGCGGTGACAAACTAGCGATTCCCATCATGAACTCCTGAATTAATAGAGACTTGCGCCTCGATGTTTATTCCAATTCCCAATAAAAACGATAACTGCGTTGTTTCGCCTTGCCGTGCCGTAGCACTGTCTGCGGCTTCACGACTTGTTCTCGCTTTTATTGGAAGTTGGAATTCAGGCAGGATTGCGATACGACTGAACTTTGGTAAGTAGTCAAGCCGCAAAAGCCGCTGCAACAGGGTGTTGGCTCATCTCTATGCCGAGCCAAACGCCCGCCACCTGTTGCGTGGCCAGGTTTTTTTACATCAATATCGTGTTTCTAATCAGCCCCACCGCCAGCCCTTCAAGCTCAAAGGGCTCGCCTGGCTGAACCACAATGGTTTTGAAGTCCGGGTTTTCAGGCAGAAGCTCAATCAGGTCTTTGGTGCGCCTGTAACGTTTGACGGTGACTTCATCACCCAGGCGTGCCACCACGATTTGGCCATTTTTTGCTTCTTTGGCTTGCTTGACGGCTAGCAAATCGCCGTCCATGATGCCGATGTCACGCATGCTCATGCCGCGTACTTTGAGCAAGTAGTCGGGTTGCTTTTGAAACATGCTGGCCTCAAAAGTGTAGCTTTGCTCAATGTGTTCCTGCGCCAGGATGGGGCTACCAGCAGCAACCCGTCCCACCAGTGGCAGGACGAGTTGGGCCAGGCTTTGCAACGGCAGGGAAAACTGATGAAGGCGAGATTCATTCACGCTGCGCATGTCGCCTGCACGCAGGCGAATGCCGCGTGAAGTACCGCTAACAAGTTCAATCACGCCTTTGCGGGCCAGGGCTTGCAAGTGTTCTTCAGCAGCGTTGGCGGACTTGAAACCAAGCTCGGTGGCAATTTCCGCCCGTGTGGGCGGTGCGCCCGTGCTGGCAATGGCGCGCTGGATCAGCTCGAAAATCTGTTGCTGTCGAGCTGTCAGCTTTGGGCCGTCAGGCGATACATTTAACGGTCGGTTGGACGACATGTTTGAGAAGTGATTCAAAGTGCTCATGGTTGCCATCCTTGGGTGACGCCTGACTGCCGGGCTTTAGTTAAGCTGTTTTAATATCCAGTAGCTGTATTTTTAGCCAGCTTTCTGCCAATTGCAAGTTATTTTTTAACTATTTATCAGATGCATCACAAAAAAATCATGATTTTGGGTACTGGTGGCACGATTGCCGGCATGGCCAGCAATGCTGCAAGCCATATTGATTACACCGCCGCACAAGTGGGCGTTTCCCAACTGGTCGGCGCTATCGCAGGCTTGAGCGCTCAGGTTGAGACCGAGCAAGTGGCGCAAATCGATAGCAAAGACATGTCTTTTGAGGTGTGGACGGCGCTGGCTAATCGTGTGCAACAGCACTTGGCGCAAAACGATGTACAGGGTGTGGTGATTACCCACGGCACCGACACACTGGAAGAAACCGCGTACTTTCTACAGGCTGTCTTGAACCCGGTCAAACCTGTGGTGCTGACGTGTGCGATGAGGCCTGCCAGTGCGCTGGCGCCAGATGGACCGCAAAACATTCTGGATGCAGTCACTGTTGCAAAGCACGAAGGGGCGCAAGGCGTGGTGGTGGTTTGTGCGGGGCACATTCACAGCGCTCTGGATGTACAAAAGATTCACACCTACCAGCTCAATGCTTTTGGCTCAGGGGAGGCTGGTTTGATCGGTTTCATTGAAGAAAATAGCCTTAAATTGGTAAGGAATTGGCCTTTTGACCAACAAATACGGGCGCAAGCAGCTCCTGAAAACATAGCGCTTTTGAATGCCATCAAATCCTGGCCTCAGGTTGAGATTGTCATGAACTACGCGGGTGCAAGCGGCGTGGTGGTAGATGCGTTGGTGGCTCAGGGGGTGCAGGGGCTGGTGCTAGCTGGTACGGGCAATGGCACGCTACACCATGCGCTGGAGGCCGCTTTGCTTAAGGCGCAGGCTCAAGGCATTCAGATCGTGCGAGCCACACGTTGCACGCAAGGCCGGGTCTTGCCGCGTGTGGATGATCGCTTTCCTTCCTCAAACGGTCTGAGCCCAGTCAAAACGCGTACTGCGTTGATGTTGCGGCTGATGGGCTTGAATAACTCTGAGGCATGAACTTTTTTGCAGCTCTCAAGTCCAGCGTATGGGCTTATCCAGCATTGGAAGTGGTGCATATTTGCGGCATTTCCTTGCTGTTGGGTAACCTGGTACTGCTGGAATTGCGGGTTTTTGGACGCGGTGCGGCACTCGATGTGAACGCGCTGGCAAGTTTGAGTCTGGGGATAGCGGGGGTTGGTTTTTCATTGGCGGCGCTATCAGGTTTGTTGATGTTTGCATCACAGGCGGCTGAACTTTTGACGAATCGCGCCTTTACCCTGAAGATGGTTTTGTTGATGCTGGCAGGGTGCAATGCAGCCTGGTTTCATGGGCGTGCATCGCTCGACAAGCTGGACGGTCTGGCGCGTTGGCAAATGGTGATGTCCACTTTGATTTGGCTGGGGGTTATCACTTGTGGCCGCTGGATTGCTTATGTTTGAACCTCAAGGAGTTAAAAATGAAAAGACGTGATGTCTTGAAAATGTCCGTAGCTTTGTCTGCGGCGGGTGTCTATTTGCCAGCTTCGGCGCACCATGGTTGGAGCAGTTTTGACCAGGACAGGCCGATTTACCTGGAAGGCAAAGTAACCAAATCAGTTTGGCAAAACCCGCATGTCGAGCTGTTGATCGAGCTGCCCGCAGCGCTGAAGCTACCCGTCGACCTGGCACAGCGCGCGTTGCCTGCGCAAACTGCCCCAGTGGACGGAAAAGGCTTGCTGGCAAAAGCGGTGGTGCCCACGCGGCAGGACAAGCGTTGGGAAATTGAGCTGGCACCGCTCAGCCGTGTTCAGGCTTGGAACGTTGCCGAGATTAAACCTGGTGACAACGTTGCTGTGCTGGGGTTTACCTTCACGGGGGAAAAGGGTGCCGCGATTTTGCGTGCCGAATACCTTTTTGTATCGGGTAAGACTTACGGGCTGCGATCAAGCCCCGCCTAAAGTCAAGCCGCCAGCGCCTTGAGCGCGCGCTGGGTGATGTCTTCCACATTGCCCATGCCGCTGATGGCACGGTAAGTTGGCGCTGCTGCTGGCTCGGTTTTGGCCCAGTCAGAGTAGTAGGCCACCAATGGGCGGGTTTGCGCGCTGTACACCTCCAGCCGCTTGCGCACGGTTTCTTCCTTGTCGTCGTCGCGCTGGATCAATGCTTCACCCGTCACATCGTCTTTGCCTTCAATCTTGGGTGGGTTGTATTTGACGTGGTAAGTGCGGCCAGAAGCCGTGTGCGAGCGGCGGCCGCTCATGCGTTCAATGATGGCGTCAAACGGCACGTCGATCTCAAGCACGTAGTCGATTTTGACGCCTGCGGCTTTCATGGCATCGGCCTGCGGAAGGGTGCGCGGAAAACCGTCGAATAAAAAGCCTTGCGCGCAATCGCTCTGCGCAATGCGCTCCTTGACCAGGTTGATGATCAGGTCGTCACTGACCAAGCCGCCAGAATCCATCACTTTTTTGGCTTCAACACCCAATGGCGTACCGGCTTTGACGGCCGCGCGCAGCATATCGCCGGTTGAAATTTGCGGAATGCTGTATTTTTGGCAGAGAAATGTGGCCTGGGTGCCTTTGCCTGCACCAGGCGCGCCCAACAAAATCAGTCTCATGGTAATCCTCGTCGTTATCTTGTCGTTATTGAGTCGTTTTTATAGGCTCAATCAATGCAGCATGGTGCTGGTTGAACTCTGAATTGGCTTGATCAAAGGATAGCACGCACGTCTTGATGGGCGCTTACTGGAAATCACTACGTTCACTGCGAAGAGCTAAAAAATTTTTGTACCGTTTTCAGGTCTTCTGGCGTGTCCACCCCGATGCCGGGTGACTGCTGCGTGATGTGTACGGCGATTTTGTGACCATGCCACATAGCCCTGAGTTGTTCGAGGCATTCAAGCTGCTCAATGGGTGCGGGTGTCAGCGCTGGAAAGGCCTTTAAAAATCCGACTCGGTAGCCATAGATGCCTACATGACGCAGCGGCTTGACAAGTTGGGGCAGCTGATCAGGATTGTCACGGGTCGCAGGAATCGGCGCACGGCTGAAGTAAAGCGCTGTTTGCCTCGCATCCAGCACGACTTTGACGATATTCGGATTCAGGTAGTCGGCCAGACTCTCAATGGCGTGGGCGGCGGTGCTCATGGCACAGTCAGGCCGATGGGCCAGCAATTGCGCCACTGCATCCATCAGTGCCACATCGATCAGCGGCTCATCACCTTGTACATTGACCACCACCGCATCGTCAGCCAAGCCCAGCAGGTAGCAAGCCTCAGCCAAACGGTCGCTGCCGCTGGCGTGGTGGCTGGCGGTCATGACGGCTTGAATACCAAAGCGGGCGCACTGGTCAATGACTTCCTGGCTGTCGGTGGCAACCACCACGCTTTCAGCCTGGCTGCTTTGGGCGCGCTGGGCAACCCGTACCACCATGGGTGCACCGCCCAGGTCGGCCAAGGGTTTGTTGGGCAGCCGTGTAGAAGCCAGGCGGGCAGGGATGAGAACGGTGAAGCGCATGAAAGAAGTGATGATGCGTTGCGTTTAAATGCCCAGTTCTTCGTCGGTCATCACTCTGGCTTCGCTCTCCAGCATCACCGGCATACCGTCGCGTACCGGGTAAGCCAAGCGGGCGCTGCGGGAGAGCAGTTCCTGTTTGCTGCGGTCAAATTCAAGCGGGCCTTTGGTGACGGGGCAAACCAGCAATTCAAGCAATTTAGTGTCCATAGGGTGATGGTAATTCAGAAGACTTGGCCAGCAGCGGCGTTAACAGGGTGTCTACAGCGGCCAAAAAGGCAGGCTCGGGTGAAAATTCAAGCGGAACGGCCAGCAAGTTGTAGCCTTTGAACTGCGGTAATTTAAACAGTTTGATGGCGTCTTTTTCAGTGCACAGAACAACTGCATCGGCTGACACGGGCCATGCGTAGCCTAAAAAATCGAAATGATCCGGCAAGGCGACGGTTTGTTGCAATTGCAAGCCACGCGCTCTTAGCATGTCAAAAAAAACTTCTGGGTTGGCGATGCCTGCCAAGGCCGTGATGACTTGTCCGTTCAGACCATTCAGGGCCACTTGATGACCGGCCGCATCGAGCGCGTGGTCTGCCAGTTGCCGGGTGGACTTGAAACCTTCAAATGCAGGCGACTGTCCGGTATGCAGCACCAGGCCAGGCCGAATGCCCCAAAGTTCGCGCAATGGCCCGGCGGGCAGCAGCCAGCCGTTGCCGATGCCTCGGTCATCGAACACGGTGATTTCAATATCTCGCGCCATACTGCGATGCTGCAAGCCATCGTCGCTGACGACAACCTGTGTTGTCGGGTATTTTGCAAGCAAGGCTCGGACGGCATGAATACGCTTATTTGCTATAAAAATCGGAGCTGCTTGAACCCGTAGAATAAGGGCTGGCTCATCACCAGACTCTGAAATCGGGGTGTTTTCAAGCACTTCCAGGCAATGGCTGCCCTGCCTGCCGTACCCGCGCGACACCACGCCGACTTGCAGACCTTGCTGCTTGAAATGTTGCACCAGCGCTATCACCAGTGGCGTTTTTCCAGCCCCCCCCGCCACCACATTGCCAACCACAACGACTGGAACTGGGCTGCACTCAGTTCTTAAAACACCGGTGCGGTAAAGCCCCCGGTGTAGTCTTGTCAAAACCCCATACACCAGCGACAAAGGCCAGAGCAGGCAGGCTACCCATCCACGCTTGCTCCAGGCTCTAGCAAGCCCGGCACTCATGGCTTAGCGCACCCCGGCTTGCGCAGCGCTTTGTGTGGCAAAGGTAATTTGGGTGAAGTTGTTGCGACGCGCTGCTTCCATCACTGTGATGACCGACTGATGGCTGCTGCTGGCGTCGGCACTGATGATGATCACGCTGTCTTTGCCTGCCTTGGCGGCCAGCACCAGCGCGGTACCCAGGCTTTCGATGCTGCGGCCTTCAACCAGCGTTTTGTTGATCATGTAACGGCCATCACTGCTGACGGCCACGATCACTTCCTTGGGGTAGTCACGCTGTTGTTCGGCATCAGCCAGGGGCAGCTTGATTTGCAGCTCGGTGAACTTGCTGTAGGTGGTTGACAGCATTAAAAAAATAAGCACCACCAACAGCACATCAATGAAGGGTATGAGGTTGATTTCAGGCTCGTCCCGTGAGCTTTTACGAAAGTTCATGGCTTGGTGTCAGGCTTTGCGTATCGCGTTAAGGTGGCGTAAAAACCGCTCAGACGCCAACTCCATCGTCAGCAGATAGCCGTCTACGCGGGCTCTGAAGTAGCGCCAAAAAATAAGCGCTGGAATCGCCACAATCAAACCAAATGCCGTGTTGTACAGCGCAATCGATATGCCTTGTGCCAATTGAGCCGGGTTGCCTACCCCCGCGCCACTGACAGCTCCGCCACCAGCTTGCGAGCCAAAAATCTCGATCATGCCGATCACTGTGCCAAGCAAGCCCAGCAGCGGCGCTGCGGAGGCGATGGTGGCCAACGCGGCCAAGTAGCGTTCGAGTTTGTGTGCTGCCTGGCGGCCCGCGCCTTCAATGGTGGCACGCAAATCGTCTTCACTGATTTTGGGTTGCGCATTCAGGGCTCTGAAACCACTGGCCAGCACCTCGCCCAGCAAAGAATTTTGTTCCAATTGCGTCACCACATCAGGCGCTGGGACGGCTGTTCTTGACACTGTGATGGCCTCGTCAATCAACTTTGGCGGCGCGACTTTTCGGGTTTTCAGGCTGCTGAAGCGTTCGATAACGAGCGCCAAGGCCAGGATAGAGCAGGCAACCAGTGGCCAGATAGGCCAGCCTGCGGCTTGTATGATGGAAAACAATGTACGTCCTCTGGCAGATAAATTGCCTGAATTATGGCTGAAGCGGGCAAGGAGTCCGAGCCTTATCAGCGGCAAGCTAACGCACAGAAGTTGTGGATAACTTTGTGGGCAAGTCGTGCCAAATGCACCGATAAACCGCGCCTAGACTGCGTTATGACAAAACGATGAAATTTTCAGCACAATTAAATGTTTTGAAATCAATGACTTACAACGATTTTGCGTCGCCTGCCAAATCTTGTCGCAAGCTTAATGGCACTGCATCGCCATCCGTGGAGTATTACCCCTCATTTTTCAAGGTGTTTTGCCGTGGTTGATGTTGTTGAAGCTTTGGCACAGCGCGGATCCAGTGTCCGGGTCTGGCCCGTTGGTTCGCTGCTCAAAGCCATTGCCGAGAGCCTGGAGGCGCGCTTTAACCCGGTGGCGGTGCAGGGCGAGATTTCCAGCTTTTCACGGGCAGCCAGCGGGCACTGCTATTTTTCGCTCAAAGACGACGATGGGCAAATCCGCTGCGCCATGTTTCGCCGAGCTTCAAGCTTGCTCGATTTCATACCGCGCGATGGGCAACGGGTTGAGTTGCGTGGCCGCCTAGGCGTGTACGAGGCGCGTGGGGAATTGCAACTGGTTGTTGAGTCCATGCGCCAGGCCGGGCAGGGCACATTGTTTGAGGAATTTTTAAAACTCAAAGCCAAGCTTGAGGCGCAGGGCCTGTTTGACACCAGCCGCAAACGGCCTGCACCGCTGATGCCCAAAGCGATTGGCATTGTCACATCACTGGGTGCTGCTGCTTTGCATGACGTGGTGACAGCGTTGCAGCGGCGCGTGCCGCATATTCCCGTCATCATTTATCCCGCCAGCGTTCAAGGGGCGCAAGCCGCTGGTGAATTGCGGGCGGCTTTGCTCAAGGCCTATCAGCGCAGCGAGGTTAATGTACTGCTGCTGGTGCGTGGTGGCGGCGCGATGGAGGATTTATGGGCCTTTAACGATGAGGCTCTGGCCCTCACCATCGCCGAGTCACCCATGCCCATCATCAGCGGTGTTGGGCACGAAACAGATTTCACGATGGCTGACTTTTGTGCCGATGTACGTGCACCTACCCCTACAGCGGCTGCCGAGTTGTGTGCCCAGCCCCAAGTGGCTTGGCAAAACCTGCTGGATGCGATGGCTTCACGCCTTCAAAACGCGGTAGACCGACAGGTGCAGACCAGCAGCCAAAGGCTGGACATGGCAACGTCGCTCTTTGGTCGCCCGTCACACTTCATCACACGCCAGCAAGCTCGCTTGGGGTTGTATCGGCAAAATTTGCTGCATGCTCAGCGCACAAGTACATCGCTTGCACGCGCTCGCATGGATTCGCTTGCTGCCCAGTTCAAGCAGGCTGTTGAGCGCAGCACAAGGCAGCCCAAGGACAGGCTCAAGAGCGCTGGCGTTCGCCTTGAGTTGCTGAATCCTGCTTTGGTGCTGAAACGTGGCTACGCCTGGCTGGCCACCATGGAGGGACGGGCTGTTGTCAGCACTGCGCAAACCCAAACAGGTCAGGCGCTGCGTGCAACCCTTATGGACGGAGAGGTCGATTTGACAGTTTCAAGCCCGCGTCTGATTTAGTTTTTACAATTT
>ENA-OFCF01000627-OFCF01000627.1-metagenomes-genome-assembly--contig:-NODE-627-length-15156-cov-4.114231_pt1 | contig 15156 bp, 14 predicted proteins | sample MGYA00153387_OFCF01 | MGnify analysis MGYA00153387
GCTCTTTGAACGTAGGGGTATTCGGAAACTGTGGCAGGCGGTTGGCGGTGGCGACAGCCAGCATGCGCACGCGTTCTTTATTGGCGATGGCAAATGTCGGGTAGGTCATGGCCGCGGCCACGTGCTTGCCGAGCACGGCGGTTGACAGGTCGCCGGTGCCCTTGAACGGCACGTACGTCATCTTCAACTTGCCCTGCACTTCCATGCGCCGCTGCCCGCGATGGTCACTTTTTCTGGATTGGCTTTTGCGGCGGCGATCAGATCGGCAAATGTTTTGTATGGCGAGTCAGTGGCGACGACCAGCGCGTCGGGCGTGTAATGAAAAAAGAAGACGTTGGTGATGTCTTCTGTTTTGTATTGCACCTGACCTTCGAGCGGTTGCAGAATGATGTGCGGCAGGTTGCTGCCTACGACCGTATAGCCATCGCCGACGAGACTGTTCAACTGGCTCCAGGCCAGCGCGCCGCCCGCACCTGCTTTGTTTTGAACGACGAAATCTTTGCCGGTTATTTTCGCGGCAACCTTGCCCTGCAAGCGCGCTGCGATGTCGCTTTCGCCGCCCGGCACAAACGGGATGATGTAGTTGATGGCGCGATCCGGGAACTGCGCGAAACTGGCAGTGGCGGACAGCGCAAAAAGCACTGTAGTAAAAACCCTAGTCATAAAAAATCTCCTTGTTACAACGAGCGAAGTGTATGACTTGCAGTGGGCACGCAGCCCACTATGGTTCAGAGAATTTCTGCTGCGTAATCCGCTAAACGGGATCGTTCGCCGCGTTGCAGCGTGACGTGGCCGCCGTGTGTCCAGCCTTTGAAGCGATCCACGACGTAGGTCAAACCGGATGAGCCCTCAGACAGATACGGCGTGTCGATTTGCGCGATGTTGCCGAGGCAGACGACCTTGGTGCCGGGGCCCGCGCGCGTGATCAGCGTCTTCATCTGCTTGGGCGTCAGGTTTTGCGCCTCGTCGATGATCACATACTTGTTCAGGAAAGTGCGGCCGCGCATGAAGTTCATGCTTTTGACCTTGATGCGCGAGCGAATCAGCTCATTGGTCGCCGCACGGCCCCATTCGCCCGAGCCGTTTTCGGTTTTGCCCAGCACTTCCAGGTTGTCGTCGAGGGCACCCATCCAGGGACCCATTTTTTCTTCTTCTGTGCCGGGTAAAAAACCGATGTCTTCGCCCACCGACACAGTTGCGCGGGTCATGATGATTTCGGTGTAGCGACGGTCGTCCAGCACCTGCGTCAGACCGCTGGCCAGCGCCATCAGCGTTTTGCCGCTGCCTGCGGTACCAGCCAGTGTGACAAAGTCAACTTCAGGATCCATCAGCAGATTCATGGCAAAGTTTTGCTCGCGGTTGCGGGTGGTCACTCCCCACACGGCATTTTTCAGGTGATTGAAATCTTTCAGGGTTTTCAATACAGCCGTTTTGGCTCGGATTTCTGTCACGCGCGCGTACAGCGGCGGTTCGCCTGGTGCTTCAAAAAATACAAACTGGTTGATCAACAAGCTGCCCACAATTGGCCCGGTAATGCGGTAGAAGTTATAGCTGCCTTGCTGCCAGCTCTCAATGGTTTTGCTTTGCCGCGTCCAAAAATCATTCGGCAACGCCAGAACGCCTGAATACAACAAGTCACCGTCTTCCAGCGTTTTGTCGTTCTGGTAGTCGTCCGTCGCCAGACCCAGTGCCCGCGCCTTGACGCGCATGTTGATGTCTTTGGACACCAACACCACCTCACGCGGTGCGTATTCTTTGCGCAGCGCTTCGACCACGCCCAAAATCTGGTTGTCGGCCTTGCCTTGCGGCAAGCTCATGGGCAGGGTGTAGTCCAGTGGTTTGGTTTGGAACAGCAAGCAACCCTTGGCTTCACGGTGGCCCGTGGTGTCCAGCTTCAAGCCTTTGGTAATTTCAGCGTCTTTGGCACCTGCCAGAGCATCCAGTGAGCGGCTGGTTTGCCGGGCGTTCCGGGCGACTTCTGTCATGCCTTTTTTATGGCCGTCCAGCTCTTCCAACACGATCATCGGCAAAAAGATGTCGTGCTCTTCAAACCTGAAAAGGCACATCGGGTCGTGCATCAGCACATTGGTGTCCAGCACAAACAGTTTGGTGGGGCCAGTGTGCTTGGGTTTTTTCACGGGTTTCGGCTGTACCACAACTTGCGGGCGTTCGCCGCTACTTTTTTTATAGCTACTTGCACTCGTATTCATTGGGCTAGGGGCATCTTTGCCTTTGAATGCAGCAGGGTGATCGCTGCCGCCTGCATTTGTAGCGCGGTTGTCAAACAGATCCAGTACCGGTGGCTTGGGGTTGCGTGGGCTGTTACCCGCTCTTTGAACCGCTTTGGACGGTGATCTTGCGGGTGCGTCCATGGCATCGCTGGACAGCAGGGCGGCACGCTTGGTCGGGGCTGGAGGCAAGGGCATGGTGCTTAAAACGCTTTCAAGGAGGGTTTTAGAAAAAACGGGGATTTGAAAATGAAAAAGCCGCCCAAGATGCTGGGCGGCTTTGAAATAAAGAGTGGTGTGTGAATCTCAGCAAGATGAGTTCATTATGCACAACTCGCGTGACCCTTTGATAACCCCTTCAAGCAGCTTTTTTCAGCGCTTTCACGGCTTTCAAAACATCATCCACATGGCCTGGCACTTTCAGGCCGCGCCACTCTTCAGCCAGCGTGCCGTCAGGAGCGATCAAAAATGTGCTGCGCTCAATGCCTTTGACTTTTTTTCCGTACATGATTTTGTTTTTAACCACACCGAACATATGGCACATTTTTTCTTCGGTGTCGGCAATCAGCTCAAAAGGCAGTTCGAGCTTGCTTTTGAACTCGTCATGTGACTTCATGTTGTCACGCGATACGCCAAACACCGTGGCGCCGGCCTTGACAAAATCCTTGTAACGGTCACGGAACTGCATTGCTTCAGTGGTGCAGCCCGGGGTGTTGTCTTTAGGGTAGAAGTACAGAACCACTACTTTGCCCATATGGGACTGGTTGGAAACCTTCACGCCACCTGTGGCGTTTGCTTCAAATTCGGGGAGAAGTTTATTGACGACGACTGCCATACGTGTGAGACCCCGGGAGTAGTGATTGTGTTTACCGCTGCACTGCCTGGGATGACCCAACCTGCGCAACCCTAGATTTTACCCTGAAAGACAGCGCGTTCTAAAGGCTGGCTTAAGAGCCAGTCTCAATCAGCAACGCTGCAATCACTTGCCTGCCTTCACCTGCCAGAATGTTGTAAGTACGGCAAGCGGCCAGTGTGTCCATGGTTTCAATGCCAATTCGCTTTTGCATCAAGGCACGCATGAATGCTGGCGGTGCAAAGCGCAGGCGCGTGCCGCTGCCAAAAATCACTAACTCAGGCTGAGTAGCAGCCAATTGCATGAAGTGCGCTTCTGTCAGGTTTTCAAAACGCGTGCAGTTCCAGTCAAACTTTTCACCACGTGAGCCAATCACAATGCTGCGCTCAATTTTTTCAGCTACGCCGTCGCGACCCAAACCCACCCAGCCGGAGCCGTAACCTAATATCGATTGCACTTCTAGACGGTCGGGTTGGAGTTTCATGGGAAGCCAGTTTCTAACGGGTGCTGCAAAGCAGCATTTATGTGGTCAAATTATAAGTTCCGCTCACTGGAATCGTTTGAGGAACACATCATGAAACCCATCACCAAATCTGCCAAGCTGGCCAACGTGCTTTACGACATTCGTGGCCCGATCATGGACGCGGCACGCCAGATGGAAGACGAAGGCCAGAAGATTATCAAGCTGAATTTGGGCAACCTGGCGGTGTTTGGCTTTGATGCGCCTGAAGAAATCCAGCAAGACATGATTCGCAACCTGCCCAATTCGGCGGGCTACTCTGACAGCAAGGGTATTTTCGCGGCGCGCAAAGCCGTCATGCACGAGACGCAAAAGCAGGGCATCAAGGGCGTGACGCTGGACGACATTTATCTGGGCAATGGTGCGAGCGAGTTGATCACCATGGCCACCAACGCGCTGCTTGACAACGGCGACGAACTCCTGCTGCCCATGCCAGATTACCCGCTCTGGACGGCTGCAACATCGTTGTCTGGCGGCACGCCTGTGCATTACCTGTGTGACGAAGCCAATGGCTGGATGCCGAACCTGGCCGACATACGCGCCAAAATCACGCCGCGCACCAAAGCGATTGTGGTAATTAACCCCAACAACCCGACGGGGGTTTTGTATTCAGATGATTTGCTCATAGGCATCTTGGTGCTTGCCCGTGAGCACGGCTTGGTCATCTTGGCCGACGAGGTGTATGACAAAGTTTTGTATGACGACGTGAAACACACCGCAATTGCCAGTCTGTCAACCGACGTGCTGACGTTGACCTTCAATTCACTCAGCAAAAGCTATCGCAGTTGCGGCTATCGCGCTGGCTGGTTGGTGGTGTCGGGCGACAAGCGTGCTGCCAGCGACTACATCGAAGGCCTGAACATGCTCAGCAACATGAAGCTGTGCTCCAACGTGCCTGGCCAGTGGGCGATTCAAACCGCACTCGGCGGTTATCAGAGCATCAACGACTTGACCTGCGAAGGCGGCAGGTTGCGCCGCCAGCGCGATTTGGCCTATGAGCTGATCAACGCCATCCCCGGCGTGACCTGCGTCAAACCTGTTGCGGCGCTGTACATGTTCCCCAAGCTGGACCCAGTGATTTATCCGATCACCGATGACCGCCAGTTTTTTCTTGAACTGCTGCGCGAAACCCGCGTGATGCTGGTACAGGGCACAGGTTTTAACTGGCCTGACCCAGACCATTTTCGCATTGTGTTTTTGCCGCATGAAGACGACTTGCGTGAGGCGATTGGCCGCATCGCCAAGTTTTTAGAGTCCTATCGTAACCGTGCGGGTAAATCGCCCGCGAAAGCGAACGCTATTAAATTAGTAGCTGCTCGCGCTTAAATTTGTTGAGCTACAGCCTTTTTTGATAGTTAAAAAGCATATGAAATCGATTCAAGTAGGCCTTTTGGGCATCGGCACTGTCGGCAGCGGCGTGTTTAACGTGTTGCAGCGTAACCAGAGCGAAATTGTTCGCCGCGCAGGGCGGGGCATTGAAATTGCCATGGTCGCTGACCTGGACACTGCTAGAGCCCAAGCCGCTGTGGGGCCTGATGTCAAAGTGGTCAGCGATGCACGCGCCGTGATTGCCAACCCCGACGTTGACGTTGTGATCGAGCTTATTGGGGGCTACGGCATTGCCAAGCAGTTGATGCTCGAAGCAATTGAAGCGGGCAAACATGTGGTGACGGCCAACAAGGCTTTGCTGGCTGTACACGGCACTGAGATTTTTGCTGCCGCCAGCCGCAAAGGCGTGATGGTGATGTTTGAAGCGGCAGTTGCAGGTGGCATACCTATCATCAAGTCATTGCGTGAAGGCCTCTCCGCCAACCGCATTCAATGGATTGCCGGCATCATCAACGGCACCACCAATTTCATCTTGAGCGAGATGCGTGACAAAGGCCTGGACTTTGACGTTGTGCTGAAGCAAGCGCAGGCGTTGGGCTATGCCGAAGCCGACCCAACTTTTGACATTGAAGGCGTCGATGCGGCGCATAAAGCCGCGCTCATGTCCGCGATGGCATTCGGCGTGCCGGTTCAGTTTGACAAAGCTTATGTCGAGGGCATCACTAAGCTGGGCGCAACCGACATCAAGTACGCCGAGCAACTCGGCTACCGCATCAAGTTGTTAGGCATTACCAAGAAAACGGACAAAGGCATTGAGCTGCGCGTTCACCCTACGCTGGTACCTAACAAGCGTTTGATAGCCAATGTTGAAGGCGCGATGAACGCGGTGATGGTGCACGGCGACGCGGTGGGCACCACGCTGTATTACGGCAAAGGCGCGGGCAGCGAGCCCACTGCCAGCGCGGTGATTGCCGACTTGGTCGACATTGCCCGCCTGCACAGCGCCTATGCTGCCCAGCGCGTCCCGCACCTCGCCTTTCAACCAGATGCGATGAGCAACACCCCCGTGCTCACGATGGGTGAAGTGGTGACCAGCTACTACCTGCGTTTGAACGTGGCAGACGAAGCCGGTGTGCTCGCCAACGTCACCAGCATTTTGGCCAAAGCGGGCATCAGCATTGATGCGGTGCTGCAGCGCGAGGCTGACGAAGTCGGCGGCGAGGGTGCAACGCAAACCGACCTCATCATCCTGACCCACGAATGCGTGGAAGCGAAGATGAACGAAGCTTTGGCGCAAATGCAGGCTTTGAAAACAGTGCTGGCGCCGATTGTGCGGATACGCAAGGAAGAGCTGGCTTGATGCATTACATCTCGACCCGCGGCGACAAAACCCCGCGCAAATTTTGCGACATCTTGCTTGAGGGTTTGGCACCTGACGGCGGTTTGTACCTGCCTGATCACTATCCGCAAGTCACTCTCGCCATGCTGGATGCCTGGCGTCATTTGCCGTACGCGGACTTGGCGTTTGAGGTGCTGTCGCTATACATCGATGACATTCCTGCCGCTGATTTAAAAGTCATTTGTCGCAAAACCTACACACAAGAAGTGTTTGGTACAGCTGCCATCGTGCCGCTGCGCTCGCTTGAAAATGGTTTGTATTTGGAGGCTTTGTCGAATGGCCCGACACTGGCATTTAAGGACATGGCGATGCAGTTGCTGGGCAATCTGTTTGAATACGAATTGGCACGGCGTGGTGAAGAGCTGAATATTTTGGGCGCAACCAGCGGCGACACGGGCAGCGCGGCTGAATATGCGATGCGGGGCAAGCGTGGTGTGCGTGTCTTTATGACCTCGCCCCAGGGCCGAATGAGCCCGTTTCAGCAGGCGCAGATGTTCAGTTTGCAAGACGCAAATATTTACAACATCGCGGTTGTTGGCGTGTTTGACGATTGCCAGGACATCGTCAAAGCGGTGTCGAATGACCTGGACTTCAAGCGCAAGTACAAAATTGGTACGGTCAATTCGATCAATTGGGCCCGGTTGATGGCGCAGGTGGTCTACTATTTCGCAGGTTACTTTCAAGCCACAAAATCAAGCGCTGACAAAGTCTCTTTCACCGTTCCGTCAGGCAACTTCGGCAACGTTTGCGCAGGTCATGTCGCCCGCATGATGGGTTTGCCAATTGACAAACTGGTGGTCGCCACCAATGAGAACGACGTGCTCGACGAGTTTTTTCGCACGGGCATTTACCGCGTTAGAGCTAGCCAAGATACCCATGAAACGTCCAGCCCATCGATGGATATCTCCAAAGCGTCAAACTTTGAGCGTTTTGTGTTCGATATGTTGGGCCGTGACGGTGCGCAAACCAAGGCGTTGTTTCACGACCAGTTGAACGCTAAGGGCAGTTTTGATTTAGGCGCCAACGAAGTTTTTAAATCAGCGGCTGTTACCTACGGATTTTTGAGCGGCAAAAGCACCCACGCCCATCGCCTGGCTACTATTCAAAGCGTGCACGCGCAGTTCAATGACATCATCGACACGCATACCGCTGACGGCGTGAAGGTGGCGCGTGAGCACATGCATGCCGGTGTGCCCATGATCGTGCTGGAAACGGCGTTGCCGATCAAATTTGCAGAAACGATTGAAGAAGCATTGGGCAGACTGCCGCCTCGGCCAGTGCAGTTTGAAGGCATTGAGGCGCTGCCCAAACGGGTGAAGCTGATGCCGCCAGATACGGATCAAATCAAGGCTTATATTGCCAGTAACGTGCATTAATATGGCTATAGACCAATGAATACGGGCTTAAGCCGCTCCTATATTTATAGTAAATATCAATCTGTGAAAGTACTCTCATGAACGTGGTTGGGTTTGCCGGTTACTCCGGCTCGGGTAAAACCACGCTGGTCGAGCAACTGATACCGGTGCTTAAAAAGCGTGGTCTGCGGGTATCGGTCGTCAAGCACGCACACCACAGCTTTGACATTGACCGCCCCGGCAAGGACACTTTTCGCCATCGCGAAGCGGGCGCGTTTGAAGTCGTGGTGTCTTCCAGCAACCGCTTTGCTTTGATGCGTGAATTTGAACAGCCCTCAGACATGACCGTTCACCAGATGATTGCCGAGCTGTACGACGGTGTGGACTGGGTGCTGGTAGAGGGTTTCAAAGACAGCGACTTGCTGAAAATTGAAGTCTGGCGTGCGCCTACCGCGGCATACGCGGGCAAACCACCGAGGTATATGGACGACGATTTTGTCGTCGCCATTGCCACCGATGCACCTGAGCAACTGCCACACGCCACTTTGCGCCCGGTGCTTGATTTGAACAATGCCGAAGCGGTGGCTGACTACCTCGTCAGCCAGCAGGCGCGGTTTGACTATTCGTTTGAGAAGCAGCTTGGCTGATATTCCAGACACAACGCCGCGAGCGCCACTCAAGCCACTGGATGCGGCCTTGGCTGAGCTGCTGGCACATGCGCTGCTGCTTTTTCCGGCAGAGTATGTCAGCACCTTTGATGCCGATGGTCGCGTACTGGCGCAAGATTTGATGGCCAGCCTGGATGTACCTGCGCATGACAACAGCGCCATGGACGGCTACGCTGTTCGCTGTGCTGACTGGAAAAATGCCGCAACTGCTTTTGACGTCAATCAGCGAATTGCAGCTGGCAGTACAGGTGATGTGCTTGGCGCTGGTTGCGCTGCCCGCATCTTCACGGGCGCGCCTGTGCCCGAGGGGGCTGATGCCATCGTCATGCAGGAAGACTGCGTGGTTGACGGCTCACAGCTTCGCCTGCAGACCCAACCCAAATTGGGGCAGTGGATTCGCAGGCGCGGTGAGGACGTGTTGTCTGGCACTGCGGCGTTACGTAAAGGTGAGCGGATTGCTCCTGCCTCGCTTGGCTTGGCGGCCAGTATCGGCTTTGATCAGTTACTTGTTGCGCCGCGCGTGCGAGTGGCTTTGTTTTCTACGGGTGATGAACTGGTGATGCCAGGCGATGTCGCGCCTGTTGATATGAAACCTGGCGCGATATACAACTCCAACCGTTTCTTCCTCCGTGCGTTGCTCCATCGACTGGGCTGTGTGGTGACCGACATGGGCATCGTGCCTGACAAGCTGGATGCCACCATTGCTGCGCTAAAAACTGCCAGCATCGCGCATGACCTGGTGCTGACCAGTGGCGGCGTGTCGGTGGGTGAAGAAGACCACATCAAGCCTGCCGTACAAACCCTGGGGCAGCTCAATTTGTGGCAAATCGCCATCAAGCCCGGCAAACCCTTTGCCTACGGCAAGATTGACAAGACACACTTCATTGGCCTGCCGGGCAATCCGGTGTCGAGCTTCGTGACTTTTCTTTTGCTTGTCAGGCCGTTCATTCTCAAGCTGCAAGGGGTTTCTAAAGTTGCTCCTGATTCGATAGCTGCTTGCGCACATTTTGATTGGCCTAAAGCCGATAAACGGCGTGAATTTTTACGTGTTCGGCATAACGCAACAGGTGGGTTGGAGCTGTTCGATAACCAAAGCTCCGGCGTTTTAACCTCAGCCGTCTGGGCTGATGGGCTGGTCGACAATCCCGCTGGCAAAACCATTGCGCGTGGTGACAGCGTACAGTTCATTCCCATGTCGTCCTTGATGTCTTGAAGGACAAAGCATGCTTGTGACCATCAAATTTTTTGCCTCTATCCGGGAAGCGGTAAGCCACGCCAGTGAGCAGCGTGAAACCTCGGCCACCACGCTGGCTGGCTTGCGTGACGAACTGCTGGCCGCCAGCCCAAAGTACGCCAGCTTGAGCCGGGGCAGGGCAGTGCGCATGGCTCTGAATCAGGTGATGAGCGAGGAGTCAGCCAAGCTTGCTGCAGGCTGTGAGGTGGCTTTTTTCCCGCCTGTGACGGGCGGTTGACATGACTGCGAGGGTATCCATCCAGACGCAGGACTTCAATCTGGCAGCTGAAGTAGATGCGCTTAAAAAGGATGACAAACGTGTGGGTGCTGTTTGCACCTTCACGGGAACCGTCAGAGACCGCAATGATGGCCTCAATGTCAGCAGCATGGAGCTGGAGCATTACCCCGGCATGACTGAAAAGGCCATAGAGGCCATGATTGACGAGGCACTCAAACGTTTTGATATTTTTGGCGCCCGCATCGTGCATCGGGTTGGGCTGTTGCAACCGCTGGACCAGGTCGTGCTGGTTGCAGTAACGTCAGCTCACCGGGGTGAGAGCTTCAAGGCTTGTGAGTTTTTGATGGACTACCTGAAAACCCAAGCCCCATTCTGGAAAAAAGAGCAAACACCTGATGGTGAGCGTTGGGTAGATGCCCGAGTGACCGACGATGTGGCCCTGGCCAAGTGGGGCATCCGGGCGCACAACGCCTAGGTTTGATTAATAAGCTCCGGCGGCACAAATGCAGCTCTGGCCCGGTCTTCCAGTCCTTGTGTCAACTCCATCAGCAACAACAGCAATTGCGCCTGCTGCTCCTGTGTCAAGGGCGTCATCAGTCGGTTGTAAGCGCGTTCCGCTGGTTTTTGTGATTGTTTGAGCAGCTTCTCGCCTTCTGGTGTGAGCGTCACCGACAAACTGCGTTTGTTATCTGCTGCCGGCAAGCGACTGGCCAGCCCGCGTGCTTCCAGTCCGCGTAAAACCCGCAGCACCGTCACTTTGTCAAACCCCAACGCACGTGCCAGACTGGACTGGTCCAGGCCAGGGGAGGCTTGCAAGACGGTCAGTACGCCAAACTGTGCAGGTGTCAGCCCCACATCGCGGCATTCGTCCTCAAACACGGCTGCGGATATTTGGTGCGCTCGCCGCAGTAAAAAACCTGGTCGTGCATAGAGTCGGCTAAGGCTTTGTTCAGACAAAATAGGTTTGTAAGTAGTTGTGCACTTCTGGCAAACCCCGATTGTGCCTTGCTGCGAGTTGCCTATATTTGTTAGCATACTAACTGAAAATTTCTGAACCGCATTGGAGCTTAAAGATGTTTTACTTTTTGCCTTGTATGACAAAGTTTGATGCCGCCCGTTTTTGGCGACGTGTCAGCTGTGCAGCCAGCCTTGTACTGACCTTGCCAGCCTTGGCGCAATCCGTGCCCATACCTGGTACGCCAACGCCAGCTCCAAACGCGCTGCGGTTGATCGTACCTTTCACCCCCGGCACCGGCATCGACCTGATTGCACGCACCGTCGGGCCGAAACTGGCCGAACGCCTCGCCCGCCCTGTGGTAGTTGACAACCGGGTGGGCGCTTCAGGCAATATTGGCACGGAGGCGGTGGTGCGCGCCGCGCCCAACGGTTCAACCCTGTTGGTGTCGGTCAACACGCTGGTGATGAACCGCACCTTGTACCCCAAGCTGCCTTTTGACCCGATCAAAGACCTGGTGCCCGTGACTTTGACGAGCTGGGGGCAACTGATTCTGGTCAGCCACCCCAAGACCAGCTATAAAACCGCCGCTGAATGGGTGGCAGCCGCCAAGGCCGCGCCGGGCCGCATGAACTATGCATCGCCGGGCGTGGGTACGCCGCACCATTTGTCGATGGAGCTGCTTAAAAACACATCCGGCGTGTTTTTGACACATATTCCTTACCGGGGTACGGCGCCTGCCGTTACAGATTTGCTGGGTGGGCAGATTGAAACCATGTTTTTGCCCATCCATGTCGCGCTGCCTTACGTCAAGGCGGGGCGGTTAACAGCCTTGGGCATTGGCAGCGACAAGCGCCACCCACTGTTGCCTGATGTGCCTACATTGACAGAGTCAGGTGTGGGCAAGGTCAACGTTGACATGTGGTACGGCATATTTGCGCCACCGGGTACGTCAGCCGCTGAAGTGGGCAGGCTCAACAAAGAGATCAAAGATATCCTCGCGCTCGATGATGTCAAGCGCGCATTTCAAACTCAGGGCATGGACCCGGCCAGTAGCACGCCAGACGAGTTCAAAGCGCTGGTAGAAAAAGATGCTGTGCGGTGGGCGCAACTCATTAAAACCCAAAACATCACTGCTGAATAAGACTGCACAGCATGACGATTGCAATCATTGGCGGCGGCATTGGTGGCTTGAGCCTGGCACTGGCGCTGCATCAACGCGGTTTGGCTTGCGACGTATACGAAACCGTGCCTGAGATCAAAGAAATTGGCGTCGGCATCACGCTGTTGCCACATGCGGTGCGCGAGCTGGCTGGCTTGGGCTTGCAGGCTGAGCTGGAAGCAGCAGGCATTGAAAACCTGGAGAGTGTGTTTTTCAACCGGCACGGCCAGTACATTTACCGCGAACCACGTGGCCGACATGCGGGCTATGCGCTGCCTGAGTTGGGCATTCACCGTGGCAAACTGCACCGTATTTTGTTTGACGCTGTGCTGTCGCGCATCGGTGCAGCGCACGTACACACCAACCATCGCTGTGTTGAAGTCACCCAGAATGACGTGGGAGCGACGCTGCATTTTGCAGAGACAAGCACTGGCGCGCATTTGGCCCCGGTAAACGCCGACGCGGTGATCGCCTGTGACGGCGTTAACTCGACACTGCGCAAACAGTTTTATCCCGATGAAAAAGTAGCATTTTCAGGTATCAACACCTGGCGTGGAGTAACGCGGCATCGCCCGATTCTGACCGGCAAAAGTTATATTCGAATCGGTTCCATAGAAACCGGCAAGATGGTGATCTACCCGATAGTTGACAACGTCGGCGCCGAAGGCAAGCAACTGGTGAACTGGGTGGCTGAAACCCAGCGCGAGGGCGATGTCATGAATGACTGGAACCGCATCGGTTCGGGTGCTGATTTCATGGATATTTTCAAAGACTGGGTCTTTGACTGGCTTGACGTGCCAGCGCTCATCAACGGCGCAGACAGTATTCTTGAATACCCGATGGTCGACAAAGACCCGGTAACGCGATGGACTTTTGGCTGTGTCACGCTGCTGGGCGATGCAGCGCACCCCATGTACCCGCGCGGCTCCAACGGCTCGGCTCAAGCCATCATTGACGGCCGCGTGCTGGCGGCGCAACTGGCCATGGCGCAGCTTGGTGACTGTGACATGCGCAGCGCGCTGCTGGCCTATGAAGAGTTGCGCAGGCCACCTACTTCAAAACTTGTGCTGACCAACCGCTCAACACCTCCCGACTTCATCATCATGAAAGCCGATGAACTGAGCGGCGGTCAGCCCTTCAGGCATATTGACGACTTGATCAGCCAGGCTGAATTGCAGGCGATTTCAGACAACTACGCCAAAATTGCAGGTTTTACGCGCGAGGCGGTGGAGCCGGTAGCCAGCCCGGCCTGATACGCTTTTGTTTGACCTGGCGCAAGCTGGCTGGCATTGCCAGACTTGAAAATCCGTGAATCCCCCCGAATTGCTCTTTAATTCAAGATTCACACGCGAGGACATTTTCATGCGCCAAGACAAACTCACCACTAAATTTCAGGAAGCACTCAGTGATGCCCAGTCGCTGGCATTGGCCAACGACAACGGCTACATTGAGCCCGTGCATTTGCTGCTGGCCATGTTGAAACAGGACGATGGCCCGCGTGCCCTGCTTGAAAAAGCAGGTGTTAACGTTGCAGGGCTGGAAATATCGGCGCAAGCAACTATTAAAAAGCTAGCGCAGGTCAGTGGGCAAGAGCAGATTTCAGTGTCATCCGACTTGGCCAAGCTGCTGCAAGCCACTGAAAAAGAAGCCATCAAGCGCAGCGATCAATTTATTGCAGGCGAGCTGTATTTGCTGGCCGTGGCCGACAGCAAAACGGACATCGGAAAAATCGCCAAAGAAAATGGCTTGACCCGCAAGTCGCTTGAAGCCGCCATCAACACCGTGCGCGGCGGTGAAAAAATGGACAGTGCTGAAGGCGAAGGCAATCGCGAAGCCCTGAAAAAATACTGCATGGACTTGACTGAGCGCGCCCGCATGGGCAAGCTGGATCCGGTGATTGGCCGTGACGACGAAATCCGCCGTGCCATCCAGGTGCTGCAGCGCCGCACCAAGAACAACCCCGTGCTGATTGGCGAACCCGGTGTCGGCAAGACCGCCATCGTGGAAGGCCTGGCCCAGCGCATCGTGGCCGGCGACGTGCCCGAAAACCTGCGCGACAAAGTCATCATGAGCCTCGACATGGGCCTGCTCGTGGCCGGGGCCAAGTACAAGGGCGAGTTTGAGGAGCGCCTCAAGGCCGTCATCAAGGAAGTGACCGACTCGGAGGGGCGCATCGTGCTCTTCATCGACGAGATGCACACTTTGATCGGGGCGGGCGGGGGCGAGGGCGCCATGGACGCCGCCAACCTGCTCAAGCCCGCCCTGGCGCGCGGCGAGCTGCACGCCATCGGCGCCACCACGCTCAAGGAATACCAGAAATACATCGAGAAGGACAAGGCCCTGGAACGCCGTTTCCAGGCCGTGATGGTGGACGAGCCGACCATTGAGGACGCCATCAGCATCATGCGCGGCATCAAGGAAAAGTACGAGCTGCACCACGGCGTGCGCATCACCGACGACGCCGTGATTGCGGCCGTGGAGCTGAGCGCCCGCTACATCACCGACCGCTTCCTGCCCGACAAGGCCATCGACCTCATGGACGAGGCCGCCGCCAAGCTCCGCATCGAGCTGAATTCCATGCCCGTGGAGCTGGACGAAATCCAGCGCCGCATCATGCAGCTCGAAATTGAGCGCGAAGCCATCCGCCGCGAAGACAACCGCGACCGCGAAGCCGTGCTCAGCAAGGACCTAGCCGAGCTGAACGATAAGCGCGACACCCTCAAAGCCCGCTGGGAAGGCGAAAAGGCCGTTCTGACCGGGATTCAGACTCAAAAAGAAGCCATCGAGCAATTCAAGCTGGAAGCCGAGCAGGCCGAGCGCCAGGGCGATTACGCCCGCGTGGCCGAGCTGCGCTACGGCAAGATTCAGGAAGCTGAAGCCAAGCTGAAAATCTTGCAGGAAGAAGCCGCGGCCAATAAAGACGGCGGCGCCATGCTTCAGGAAGTTGTCACCAGCGAAAGCATCGCCGAAGTGGTGGCCAAGTGGACGGGCATCCCGGTGAGCAAAATGCTGCAATCGGACCGCGAGAAGCTGCTCCAGCTCGAAGCCGAGTTGGGCAAGCGCGTGGCCGGGCAGTCGGAGGCCATCGCGGCCATTTCCGATGCCGTGCGCCGCTCCCGGGCCGGCCTGCAAGACCCCAAGCGGCCCATCGGCTCGTTCATTTTCCTGGGCTCCACCGGCGTGGGCAAAACCGAGTTGGCCAAGGCCCTGGCCGA
>ENA-OFCF01000628-OFCF01000628.1-metagenomes-genome-assembly--contig:-NODE-628-length-15124-cov-8.354038_pt1 | contig 15124 bp, 10 predicted proteins | sample MGYA00153387_OFCF01 | MGnify analysis MGYA00153387
TCCTCAAATCGTCCGCAGGACGTCAGGCTGGTGCCAGTCGCAGCCATAAGGTCTCAACAACGTTTATGGCTGGCACTACGTGAACATTCCGTCTCTCGGCATCTGGCGGTCGGTCCGGCTGGAAGGCGCGCCCAAGGTGAGAATGAACCATCCGTTCATCGCCACCCGCGATGCCCAGCGCGGCATCGTGGATTTGGCGGCCGCGTTGGAGGGGCCGGAGAGTGGATGGAAGGGAAAAATCATCGGCGTGATCGAACCCGACAACTTCACGGGGAAATCCTATCATTGGACGTCTGATATTCAGGCAGACGGCGCAAAGAAGCCGCTCCACCTTCGCTTCGCGATTCCCGAGCCGCATCTTTGGTGGCCCAATGGCCTTGGCGAGCCCAATCTTTATCGTCTAAAAATGGCCTTTATTCCCGAGGGAAGTGGGGTCAGCGATGTCAAGCAGGTGAGCTTTGGATTGCGCACCATCGAGATGGCCCCCCTGCCGAGTGGCCCCGCGCCGCAATTGTTCAACTGGACCTTTGTGGTCAACAAGCGCCCCATGTTTGTCAAAGGAACCGGCTGGTGCACAATGGATTCGTCCATGGATTTCTCCCGAGCCCGCTACGAACACCTCATCAAACTGGCCGCACTGCAAAATGTCCAGATGCTCCGGGCCTGGGGGGGCGGGATGCCAGAAACCGATGAGTTTTACGACTTGTGCAACCGCTATGGCATCATGGTCATGCAGGAATGGCCTACCGCATGGAACAGCCACAAGGAAGGCTATCAGCCGTATCCAGTTCTGGAGGAAACCGTCCGCCTCAACATCCTGCGACTGCGCAACAACCCATCTCTCGCGATGTGGACCGGCGGCAACGAATCCAGCGATCCCACCGGCCCCGCCATTGATATGATGGGCCGTTACAGCATCGAGCTCGATGGCACGCGCGCCTTTCATCGCGGGGAGGCATACGGCGGCAGCCTTCATAATTATTCGTGTGATTGGGATCAGCAACCGCTCGATAAAGCCTTGTCGTTGACTTCGATATTTTTTGGTGAGTTTGGGATGAGATCGATGCCAGTCTATGAATCGGTGCAGCGATATTTGCCAGACGCCGAGAAGAACTTGTGGCCGGCTCCCGCTAACGGCACCTTGGCCCACCACACGCCCTTGTTCAACAAAATGTGCGACATGGATCGGTTAAATAAATTTGCCGGTTATTTTTCCGAGTCGCGCACGATGGAGGAATTTTGCACCGCCTCGCAAGTCGCCGCGACCACCTGCGTCCGCCACACACTGGAGCTCTCGCGCACCCGATGGCCCGAGAGCACCGGTGCCCTCTACTACAAGATGAACGACAACTATCCGGCGGCATCGTGGGCCTGCGTGGACTGGTATGGCGCTCCGAAGATGAACCATTACTTTTTCCAACAGGCCTTCGCCCCGCTACACGCCTGCATGTTGTTCTCGACATTCAACATGTCCGGGACCGCCCCGTCGTTGCCCGTGTTTTTGCTCGATGATGCCGACGCGTTGAAAAGCGAAGGAGCGTGGGAAGTCGTGGTCCGGGCCTACGACAGCCAGCTCGCCGAAATCAAGCGCGAATCCTACACCGGGACGGGCGCGATTGATCGCGTGAAAAAACTCGGCGAATTCAAGCTCACCCTTGAGCAGACAAGCTCGAAGCCGCTGTTATTTGTGGTGGAAGTGCGGCGAAACGGCACTCTAGCGGGCCGGACCTTTTACTGGACGAACTACGAACAGGTAAAAGACGGACTCTTCAGACTGCCCAAGACGAGCGTTTCGCTAGAGATCAAAGACGGTGCCGCCGTGATGAAAAATACCGGCACACTTCCCGCCGTGGGAGTCAACGTCGGACGGCCCGGACACGCCCACACGTTTTATGCGAACGAGAACTACTTCTGGCTCGATCCGGGCGAAACAAAAACGGTGAAAGTCAACGAGACAGAAGGCCTCAAAGTCTTCGGCTGGAATTTGTATTAAGCCCCCTGATCACCCAAAAACCAACCTTGAAAGAAAAAGAAACATCTCTGGGGTCAGTGAAAGCGCCGGGATAAACCGGCTTGAAACAGAGAATGAAAGAGTCTTACAGAGAAAACCTAGCCAGTAGCTCTGGCCACGAACCCTACGCTGGGAACAGTAATCTTTGGGGTCCGTTCCCGCAGTGAACCATTTATTTAAGTTAGATCACCTTGCCCTTAAACACCACTGCTACTCAAGTCACTACGCGAGACCCATATGTGGTTTCAAATGTTACACTTCATGGCGTTTCGTTAGGCATCGCGATGCGCAAAAACCCGTTAAATGGAATTGGCACACAGCCAATTGAGTTCCGATTTACGAATCATTGGAATCGACTGCCTAACGAAAATGAAAGCCACTTTAAATGTTTTAATTGGAAACTGGAAGCCCGCATTACAGGTGGAGGTTTTGTCAGAAACCGAAGCGACTATGCATTTGAAGCACCTCTATCAGGCTATGATTATCGCACGTTTGATTGGACTCTCTGCGGGAAAAACCAATCTTGTTTCCAGTGATGGAAGACCCGGTTTTCTCAGCCATGCCCGAGTCAAATCAATATCCGCACAATTTTTTGCAATTAACGCCTCAAGGTTTTTATTGATTTGAGAGGAAAGCGGAGACTAGAATGGCCACCCCGAAGGTTGCGTTCCCGACATTTCCGTCCCGAAAGCCGCTTCGGGGCCAACTTTTAATCCTGACGCGATGAATCCAGACCGAGCCACTCTCAATTTCCTCAACAGCTTTCCTGAGGAATCCCGCAAACGTGGTGAAATGCTGCAAAAAGACGGTGCAGTCACCCAGATTTTCGGCAATCACCTGTTTATTCAGGGACGAGTCGAAGACGAATCTGGCATTTTCCGCACCAGTTTGAGGCTTCAAGGGAATCGCTGGTTCGGCTCCTGCACCGCTGAGGATGAGATCGTTGCGGGTGCCTGCCAATACGCCACCATGATGGAGCGCATGCACCGTGGTGAAGACCTGCCAGAATCTCCTAACGAATTTGACGACACCCCAGTACTCGACATCATCGAGGAAAAACTCGGCCGCGAACTCGACGACAAAGAAGCCGACTTCGTCACCAAAATCGAAAAACGCTACCGCCGCTACGTGATCGAGGGAGAACTGCACGACCACGACATGGTGCGCATTAGTCCGCGTTGGGAAATCACCACCTACGAACCCTTAGAACTCTGGCCGATGCCGCCCGGCGACATCATGGAGTTTTGGAACTACATCGCCTACGCGTTCTACAAGAAAAAACTCCCGTATCCAGAATTCATGAGCGTGATCACCGATCTCGGTCACGTGCAGAAAAAAATGGCGGACTGGGAGCAAGAGCGCGAAGTCGCCTCGTGGTATGAGCGCATCGAACAGGTAAACGAACGCCCACCGCAAGACGAGCCCATCACCGTGGCCTTCCGTCTTGTCGCGACGATCAATGAGGCCCGCATGGAAGTGAAGGAAACTCGCGCCCATGCTTGGCTCCAGCTCCGCGAGAAAAACGACATTGAACAATACGTCGCGCTCCACCACGAGGGCGCTTTGTTGATGGACGCATCGAGCCAAACAATTTGGGAACATTACCTAGCATTCTATCGGAAATACGGCGACACCACCCTCGACTTCGACCAAGAGGAATCCTGCCGTTTCATGAATCGCGTTTTCCGCCAGCCAGCCCTCACAGGCTATATCGTGAATCTCGACGAAAAAGAATTCAAAGTGGTAGAGGAGGCGCTGAGCTGGATCTGCGAGGATGATCCTTATGATGGCTCATGCTTCGCGCTGCAACTCATCACTGCCAGTGGAGAAAACGTCTCTCACTCGGTGCGTCTGCTGCCCGGCCGTAAGGAACTCTATCAATCCGACGAAACCGTTTTTCCCGGCCCACCACGCTGGCTGGATGAAACTGACGTGATGCCGCGCTACCTCATTCCAAAGCGCGTCATCGACTCGCTCGAAGGCGTGGAGTTCCTTCGCAAGATCGGCGCGGCCCTGCCAGAATCTCTCAAAAAACGTGTCACTGACCTCGAACTCAAACCGAAGTTCGAAATGAAACTCATCGCCGGCCTAACCGCCGCCGAGACCGAGCACCTTGTCATCGACGTCACCGCCATCGAAACCAAAGGCCGCCGCACCGAACGCCTCACCAAAGACGGTTGGGAACTCGCCGAACAACAACCGATCAAGGGCAAACAACTGCTCCGTTTCGCCCGCGAGGCACTCTATCCAGTCCCGCCCATCCTCGATGAAATGGGCCTATCCTACGACGAAAAACTTTATTCGTTCAAATCCCGCATCACCAAACAATTTCCGGAAAAATTCGCGGAATGGATCAATGCGATGCCACCAGATATCGAACTCGACATCGATCTCCGCCTGCGTTCGATTCTAGCAGATCCGGTTACCGCCGCAGTGCGATTCGAGGTCGTCGGCCAAGACATTGACTGGTTCGATCTTCGCATCGTCATCGATGTTCAAGGCGTCAATCTATCCAAAGCACAGATCCGCCAACTCGTCGCCGCACGCGGTGGTTACGTCCGGATGGAAGACGGCACTTGGATGCGTTTGGAAATCAAACTCGATGCAGATCAACGCGAAGCCGTCACCCGCCTCGGTCTCGATCCGTTCGATCTATCCGGAGAGACCCACCGGATGCACGCGTTGCAACTCGCCGATCCAAAAGCAGCCGAGGTCTTCGATCCGAAAGCATGGGAACGCATCAAAAACCGCGCCGGAGACATCCAGCTCGAAGTCAATCCAGACCTACCAGAAGGCCTCAATGCCACACTGCGACCCTATCAGGTGGATGGTTTCAAATTCCTCGCCTACCTTTCTGTCAACAACTTCGGCGGCATCCTTGCGGATGACATGGGACTCGGCAAAACCATCCAATCGCTCACCTATCTACTCTGGTTGTTTGAAGAATACCGCAAAACTGGCGGACCGAAAAAGCCGGCACTCGTCGTTTGTCCGAAATCGGTGCTCGATGTTTGGTATGGAGAGGCCGAGAAATTCACGCCTCACCTCAAGGTCAAAATCCTCAAAAACCGCGACGACATCGATGTGAATCACATTCAAAACAACATCGATATTCTGGTACTCAACTACGCACAGCTCCGCGTCTGCGGTGATGAACTCAATGGCGTGAAATGGCTGACTACGATTCTAGACGAAGGCCAACAAATCAAAAACCCAGACTCGAAAGCTGCAAAAAGCGCCCGTGAACTGGATTCTCAAAACCGCCTCGTTCTCACTGGCACGCCGATCGAGAATCGTCTGCTAGATATGTGGTCGCTGATGGCCTTCGCGATGCCCGGCGTTCTGGGCTCCCGTGCCTACTTCAAAAAACGTTTTGATAAACGCAAAGATCCGCTCAGCCAGAGCCGCCTCGCCTCACGTCTGCGTCCGTTCCTGCTCCGCCGCACAAAACTCCAAGTCGCCCAAGACCTCCCGCCGCGGACCGAAGAAGAAGTTTACTCGAAGATGGAAGGCATCCAGCACGAGCTCTACAAAAACGAACTCAAGCGCATCCAAAAAGCTCTGTTAGGCCTCGACTCGGATGAAGCGGTGAAGAAAAACTCCTTCGCCATCTTGCAAGGTCTCATGCGACTTCGCCAAATCTGCTGCCATCCCGGCCTGATCGATCCGAAATATCTCAAGGAGGAATCCGCAAAGATGGAGTCGCTTTTCTATCTGCTCGATCAACTCCACGAGGAAGGCCACAAAGTACTCGTCTTCTCGCAGTTTGTTTCGATGCTCGATCTAATCAAAGCTCGCCTCGAACTCGAAAGCCGCCCATACAACTACCTCACAGGCCAGACCAAGGACCGCAAAGGCGAAATCGAGCGTTTCCAAACCACCAAAGATCCCTCGGTGTTCATGCTTTCCCTCAAAGCCGGCGGTTCAGGACTCAACCTCACTTCCGCGTCATACGTCATTCTTTACGATCCATGGTGGAACCCCGCTGTCGAAAATCAAGCCATCGACCGCACCCACCGCATCGGCCAGAAAAACAAGGTCATCGCGTATCGACTGCTCACCCGCGATACCGTCGAGGAAAAAATTCGCATTCTCCAGCATCAGAAAACCCAGCTCGTCACCAACGTGCTTGGCGATGAAGGGTTCGCATCCAACCTCGGACTTGATGATCTCCAGTTCATCCTCACCCACAGCATTGATGAGGACGAAGAGGAAAATAACAAGAAGTCATGATCGTTCGCCTCGTCATGAGTTGATCAAACAAAAGTTTTTTTTGGCTTGAAAGGAATCCATCTACCATTGGGTAATGCGCTCCATGGTTGAAACCCCAAATTTCAAAATGTCCCGCAAGTTCCCTTGGCTAGCCACGATCTCTGGTTTGATCACCATTGCCGCCTTAGTTGCGTTGCCGATCCTAACCAAAAATATCGCCGACACAGATATCCCAGATAGCGTGCGTTTTATCGGTCGCTTCCATCCGCTGTTGCTGCATTTGCCAATCGGCATTTTCATGCTAATTCTATTCCAAGAAATCGGCGCAATTTTTTTCCAAAGAGACCGGGAAAATGCCACTCAATCCTTGTTTCCATTGTGGTTTGGCGCAGCCAGTTCGGTGGTCGCAGCGATCGTCGGATTTCTGCTCTATCATAGTGATCGATCCGAATATGCCGGCAACGATCTAGCCGAACGCCACCTGTGGGTCGGCCTAGCATTTTCGGTGGCTGCGGTGTTCACCTACATGATCAAAGCATGGACGGTTGCCCTGAGTGCGAATCCAGCGTGGTATCGCCTGTTGTTTTTTACCAGTATCGGAATGATGGGATTTGCCAGTCACGATGGAGCATCTATCACTCACGGTAGCGATTTCCTCACACGTTATGCGCCAAATCCTATCAGACAATTTCTCGGCTTAAAATCGTCAAAATCCACACAGATACTGGCTCAAACAACCGCAGAGCCCATGGTCTATGAAAATATCGTAGCCCCGATATTGGAGCGGCGCTGCGTTTCCTGCCACAATCCCGAAAAGACAAAAGGCAAACTGCGGATGGATACCTATGATCTGCTACTCGCCGGTGGAAAATCTGGCCCCGCAATCGTTCCCGGTGATGCAGGAAAAAGCGAGATCGTGATCCGGATGGAACTCCCCGAGGACGACGACGAACACATGCCGCCCGAGGGAAAAGCAGATATCGAGGATGGTGAGTTGCAAGTGGTCAAGTGGTGGATCGATCAAGGCGCCCTAACTAACAAAAATCTGAATGAGTCTAATCCCCCAGCTCATGTGATAGAATTCATTGCCAAGCTCCAAAGCGTAGAAGTTCCGCAGAAAAAAGCACCTAGCGCACCCGACTCAAACTTAAAAAAATCTGTTGCCGATCTATCCAAAATTTTTCCGGGCACTCTTGTATTCGAATCCCAAAACTCTTCGTTAGTATCCTTCACCGCCGTTTCACTCCGCAGCAAACTTGATGATGAAAGCTTCGCCCAATTCACCGCGGTCATTCCACAACTTGTGACAGCCGATCTATCCGGTTCCAACATCACAGACAAGTCTGTAGCCAACTTAGAAGTCGCCAAACAACTTCGCCAAATCCGCCTTGGTGAAACCCAAGTGACCGACGCCGCAATCGACAGCCTACTGAAGCTACCAGCTTTGGAATCTATCAATTTATTCGGCACCAAAATCACTGATATTGGCCTGCTAAAACTTGCCGCGATTCCCAATCTCAAAAACCTTTATCTCTGGCAGACCGCCGTGACGCCCGAGGCGATCAAATCTCTCAAAGAAAAACTTCCGAACTGCGAAATCATCACCGGGACTTGAAAAATCACGCGGGCTGTTGCTGCGAAATGCAGTGCAGTGTGCCGCCTTCTTCGACCAGATCTAAGCAGTCGATGCCGATAATTTCACGACTGCAAAACATCTCGCGGATCATTCCTAGCGCTCGGTCGTCATTTTTTTTCTGACGGAAAGTCGGAACCAACACCGCGTCATTGAGGATCAAGAAATTTACATAAGAAGCAGGCAGTATCGGCAGCCGCCAACCGGGGACCTCGCAGGCTTCTGGCAATGGAATATCGACAATTTCAAAGCTGTGTCCGCATGAGTCGTGGAAATTCGCAAGCCGATTGCGGTTAGCCTCAAGAGTTTTCCGGTTGTCGGAATTGCTAGAATCCGAACAAGCTAAAATAGTAGTTGGATCTATAAAACGTGCTAGATCATCGATGTGGCCATCTGTGTCATCGCCTTCGATACCTTTTTCTAACCACAGAACATCTGAAACGCCCAGCAGGTCGCGCAGGTGTTGCTCGATATTCTCACGGGACAGCTGCGGATTGCGGTTAGGATTGAGCAGCACCGCCTCAGTGGTCAGAAGTTGCCCAGCACCGTTGATTTCGATTGCCCCGCCTTCGAGAATCATGCCGCCTTTGAAAATTCTCATTCCAAGAGCTTCTGCAATGCGCGCGGGAATCGCGTCATCCAAATCCCACGGTGGAAATTTCCCGCCCCAGGCATTGAATCCCCAATCAGTAATCGCCACTTCACCGGTTTCCCGATGTTTTACAAAAATTGGCCCGTGATCGCGGCACCAAACATCGTTGTGCGGATGATCGAAAAGCTCAATCCGCTCGGGCACCGCTTTGGCATGATTGCAGGCGGCGTGGATTGCTGCGTGATCGCAGCCCGGCGCATTGATTCTAACCGGCTCATAACGTGAGATCGCCGCAGCGATTTCCGCGAACTTCGCCCACATCATATCGCGTTTTGCCCCACCCCAATGACGCGGATCATCCACCGGCCATGACAGCCAGACAGCTTCCTGCCGCGACCACTCCGGTGGCATGAAAAATAAACGAGAATCTATCAGATTTTGATCAGACATTGAAAATCTTAGCGACTGCAGGAGCGCGCAGCCTGTGGTGTTCGATGGTCTCACTTCCTAACAGAGGCCGGCAATAATTGAGAAAATCCTGCGTAACGCCATTGCCTTCATTGTTGATAAAATGATCCGGCATGTGGCGCGTCTTGCCCGCTACTTTGGTGACTGGCACCAAATCATACTCGACACTGTAATCCAAAACTGGACGACGAATTACCACTGAGCCATCGACATTATCATACATCGCGTAATGCACAGCTATCTGACCCACTTCTCGCGCCTCAAGTGCGTCACGATCTGAGCGGCAACCGAGAAAACAACGCTGCAAATAACCAAAAGTGTCAGCGCGCACACGCTTGATGGTGAGTCCTTTTTTGATCGTTTGAGTCAATAGATCACCCAGCGCTCCAGTCCCAGACAGTTGAAGATTGCCATGTGCATCGCGTTCTTCCGCGCCCAGCAGCTTGGCAATCATCGGCGTGCCATCAGCATCGGAGATGCCCTCGGAAACTGCGATGTTGCACTCACCGTATTTGGAATACACTCGATCCACATCTGCTAGAAATCTATCAGTGTCGAACGCGCGTTCCGGCACATAAACCAGATGAGGACCATCGTCCAAATACTTGCGGGCCAACGCGGAGGCAGCAGTCAGGAAGCCAGCATGGCGGCCCATCACCACGCCGATGTAAACGCCTTTCAGCGCTCGGTTATCGAGATTTGCCCCGGCAAATGCTTGTGCCACGAATTTTGCCGCCGATCCAAATCCCGGACAGTGATCATTTTCTACCAGATCGTTATCTATCGTTTTAGGAATGTGAATCGCACGCAGTTCGTAATTAGCGGCCTGTGCCTGCTCATTGACGATGCGCACGGTGTCCGACGAATCATTGCCGCCGATGTAGAAGAAATATCGAATATCGTGAGCCTGCATCACCTTGAACATGCGCGCACAGTAATCTTCATCCGGCTTGTCCCGGGTGGAATGCAGTGCGGATGATGGAGTGTCAGCCACACGCTCAATGTTGGCACTGGTTTCACGTGTGAGATCGAGAAAATTTTCCTCAACGATGCCGCGAACGCCGTGAACTGCGCCGTAAATCGAGGTGACTTGGCTAAATTTTCCGGCTTCTAGCACGACTCCGGCCATGCTTTGGTTGATTACAGGAGTGGGTCCCCCACCCTGTGCGACTAAAACTTTACCTTCCAATCGATTCATACGCCGCGAAACATTGATGATCCAAAATCAGATGCAAGCTTGTAAATCTCATGCTTCAGGAAAGTCATGGAAACAAGCGCCAGCCGGGGAGTTTCAAAGGCGATAGATTTCAAAACGACTTAATAGCTGGATCAGCCAAAAATTATCCGGCGCGGTGGTTTTTGAAAACCGTTAGAGTGCGGGCGCGTTCCTGCTTGTGATCGACACAAGGCAATGGATAGCCTAGCGCTAACGGTTTTCCATCATCTGGCGGAGCGGCAAACCGTTTAGGATCCACACTCTTCAATTCTGGAATCCAGCGTTTGATATAAACTCCTTCTGCATCGTAGCGCGCACTTTGAGACCATGGATTTTGTATGCGAAAATAAGGCGCGGCGTCTGCTCCCGTGCCTGCTGACCACTGCCAACCGCCGTTGTTGGAGGCGATTTCCCCATCTAGCAAATGTCGCATGAAGTGGGATTCACCTTGTTTCCAATCGATATGCAAATCCTTGGTTAGAAACATTGCGGTGATCATTCGCACGCGGTTATGAATATGCCCAGTGGCTAACAATTCACGCATTCCCGCATCGACGATTGGAAATCCAGTGCTCCCAGTTTTCCAAAGTTCAAATGACGGCCCCGGCTCGTCCCACGGAAGCCCCCGCCAATCAGCACTGAATTCTTCATCTAGCACATTTGGGAAATGGTGAAGGATGGCAAAATAAAATTCCCGCCAGGCAAGTTCTTTGATGAAAATATCGATCCCGACTCGTTCTGCAGCGCTCGCTGCATCGCGCACTTTCATGGCTTCCGCGAATACCGTGCGGATCGAAATCAGGCCGAAACGCAAATCCTGTGAGATCCGCGAGGTGCCATCTGCCGCGGGAAAATCGCGTTTTGCGGCATAAGATTGGATTTTCCCCTGCAATGCAAATTTCAACCTCTGCCGTGCGGCACGTTCTCCGACTTCCGGCATTTGAATCGAAGGCACTTGCAATCCCCACCATGCCACAGTGGGACTCGGTAGCGATTTCAATCCAGCCGGTGTGCCCAAATCGCTAGGTTTCCCCACCGGCCGAACTTTTGGCAGCGATAACCAATTGCGGCTGTAAGGAGTATAGACTCGATAGGGCTGATCGTTTTTCGTTAGAACCTGATCTGGTGAATGCAAAGAAACATCGTGGCAGGAATGACATTCGACGCCAATTTCCCGACACATTTCCGCCACTCTAACTTCCGTTAACTTTCCATATGGATCGGGGCTGCCGTTAAAATACAGCGCCACTGCACCACTATCCGCCGCCAGTTGACGCAATCCAGCCACTACCTCGCCCTGCCTTATCAAAAGCCGACCGCCGACAGTTTCAAGATTGGCGGCCAAAGAACCCAAGCAGCAGCAAAGGAAATGCTGGCGATTTGCGCCTGTCCAACTGTGATCACCTTGCCAGTGGCCAGGAAAATACACCGGCACCACCGGCAATCCGTGTTTTCCCGCAGCAAACAAGGCAAGATTATCCACAATCCTGAAATCGCGCCGGAACCAATGAATCACCGTAGCCATAAGTTTACGAGACGCTTAGACACAAAAAAACCGGGGTTTCCCACAAAAGGAAAACCCCGGCAATTTTTTATTAAACAGCGTCTTTGAGGAGCTTTTCAGCCTTTTTGATAGTCGTTGGGGTCAACTTTCCATCTACACGTTTCGCTCCGTCGATCACTAATTTGAGTTCCGCAAGTGCATTCTCAGCTGCTGCGAGAGACTTTTTAGGGCCATCAAACTTTTTATCAGGGAAGTAGCGTGTAAAAGTAGTGCCGGCTCTGCTGATGCAGAGACGCCATCCTTCAAATGCTGCTGTTTCGTATGTGAACCTCGTGAGGTTTTTCTTTGATTTCATAGGGGTTAGTAATGTGAGTGCGAGCGGAGCGTGTACCAGATAAAAAAGGAGATCTAGCAAAAAATTGCCGAAAATGACTTTTTTTGACAAAAAAATGCCAAAAAAGGGTTTGCAAGGCACCCTCAGACGGCATTTAGTCCCCGCCCGGGCATTTCAAACACGCCGTCGGTCCTCCTTTTTTGCCTCTAACCGGGGCGATCTCGCCCGTTGGAGGGTAACCCGGCACTCCATAACACAATATGTCAGCAGTCAAACTTGCTCGTTTCGAGCTACCTAACCGCCTCGTTCGCATCGAGGAAACCGCCACCGATACCTACGCCCAATTCGTCGCCGAGCCATTCGAGCGCGGATACGGCCACACCATCGGCAACTCACTCCGCCGCGTTCTCCTTTCCTCGCTGGAAGGTGCCGCGATCACCTCCGTCCGAATCGCGGGCGTCCAACACGAGTTCTCCAGCCTCCCCGGCGTGGTAGAAGATGTCACTGACATCGTTCTCAACCTCAAGAAGGTGAAATTCATCCACAATGAAAAGGAGCCACGCATCCTAACCATCAAGGTTGAAAAAGAAGGCGTAATCACCGCCGGTGACATCCAAGCCGACCATATTTTCGATGTGGTCAACAAGGATCAGATCATTTGCACGCTCGATAAAAAGGTAAAATTCGATTGCGAGTTCGAAGTGCGCGTTGGCCGTGGTTTCTCCACTGGCGACGAAAACAAACGCAAAGATCAACCGATCGGCGTGATTGCCATCGATTCGATCTTCTCGCCAGTGACCCGCTGCAAATACTCAGTGGAAACCACCCGCGTCGGCCAAATGACGGATTTCGACAAACTGATTCTCGATATCTGGACTGACGGACGCATCACCCCGCAAGACGCACTGCTGCAAGCATCCGCGATTCTCCGCCACCACCTCGATGTCTTCGTCAACTACGATGAAAACGCCGTGGACTTCGAAGAAGCACCCGCAGAGTCCAGCGAGGAAAACGCTGCGCTCAAGAAGCTGCTTAATATGTCTGTCAACGAAATCGAACTTTCGGTCCGCGCGGCTAACTGCCTCAACAATGCGAACATCACTACGGTGGGCCAGCTCGCAATGAAGTCCGAAGCAGAAATGCTCAAATACCGCAACTTCGGCAAGAAGTCGCTCAACGAAATCAAGGATAAACTCGTCGAGCTTGGTCTCGGTCTTGGCATGACCTTCGAACCGTCGTTGCTTGCTGGGTCTGCCGCCGCATCCCGCGGACCGCGCCTCGGTGCAGAAGATGAAGCTCCGGTCGGACTCGCCGACCTGATCGCTCAAAACCTTGACGACTAAACCACACGTCCTAACTTTAACATAGATAATATCCGATGAGACATCGCAGCAAAACAGCAAAACTCAAACGCAACGCCTCGCACCGCAAGGCGCTGCTCTCCAACCTGGCGTGCAGCCTGATCCAGCACGGCCGGATCAAAACCACCCTCGGCAAGGCCAAAGCCCTGCGCCCGGTGGCGGAAAAACTCGTCACTCTCGCCAAGCGGGATGACTTGCATTCCCGCCGTTTGGCCATCGCTTTCCTCCATCAAAAGGAAACCGTCAAAAAACTGTTCGCAGAAGTGGCACCCGCTTCCAAGGATCGTCAAGGCGGCTACTGCCGGATCACCAAACTCGGCGCACGCATGACCGACTCCGCTCAGATGGCAATCATCGAATGGGTGGACCGCGTCATCGCTAACGAAGAAATTGTTACGGAGGAAACCGCTGCCACCGCAGCTGAATAATCCGCAATCATTCCATCATCTCAAAACCGCCGGTGGCCTCAAAACCCCGGCGGTTTTTTCGTTTACGTATCACTTCTTGCGATGAGATAAGTTAGGTGTAAATTTTCATCCTATGGTCAAAGAACCGAGTTGATTTTTGCCTCATTGACACTGAGCAAGGTTACTAAAACACAGTGTTAATTCAGCTCTGATTGGGAAACCTACTCGATATCAATTCGGCCATGTACAAAAAAAGCGTCTGATAGATGGCGGGCTTCACACGATGCCGGAGGCCGGGACGCGGAGCATCTTTGCGGCTGGGGGTGGGCGGCGAGGCGGGCGGCGGTGAAGCGGAGCGGAACCGGGGGGGCGGATTCCGCCTCCCGGCTGGCCGTGCGGGGTGAGGTGGGCGGAGGATGCGAGTGACAGCGAGCCTGACTTGCGGCTGGCGCGGGAGCTGCACAGGCCGGAGGGCACTTGTGACTGCGCGGGGTAATGCTGCCGAGGGTATTCCCCGAGGGAACATCCGGGGAGGGAGGGACCCAGCTTGCCGGGAGGGTCCTGGACCGAGATGCAGCATTACCCCGCGCACGTCACATTGTTCCCGCAGGACTTAGCAGCTCACGTGATCAGCCGCCAGTGGGATGTTTGGTGGTGCGGAGCGACGATCTTTGGGTGGAGTTGAGCCGCTGGACCAGAGGTGATCTAACACATGTGATTTTTTGCCTGCGAGGACTGACTCGAAAGATGCGAGTTGCATGAGTCAGCTATCGACTTTCGACTTTGGGCTCAAGGTTCCGGTCATTCGGTGACGGATTGAGCCAACCATCAATCACTGCAAAATGATCACCCCGTGCGATCATTTGAAAACCGATCTTCGCGAAAGTGTTATCGGGAAAGCGGAGCCAGTAATCTTTGCTTATTCGGCTGTTCCACTGCTTCACATCCATCGTCTTTGGCATATCGATGATAATAGATGACACATAGCCATCGGCTGGAGCCTCAAATGTCTGGTCGTCTATCACTTCTTGAATCCCTCCACCTTTCATGCTAATTCCACAACGCCAGTCGTAAGGGGCATTGGGCGGCTGAGTTTCATCCTCCATCGTGCGGCAACTAATTTGAAGCGTAACCTTGCTGGCCTTCGAAAGGTTCACGGTAATCGGGCTACCATCACGAGGGACTGATGGGTTGGCGCTAAGCTTTTCCAGGCTCACGGGATTCTGCGGTTTACGAAGTTGAAAAACAACTGGTGACGCTGGGTCAGGACTATGGATGCCTCTCCCAACGTCCGCACCATAATCAAAGCCTTGCGACGATGGCTTAAGCGTTCCTCCCCGTTCTACTCGAACATATCCGATGCTGGACACTTCAATATACAGGCTT